>TARA_R110002049_G_scaffold5204_2_pt1 | contig 16722 bp, 14 predicted proteins | sample TARA_R110002049 | Tara Oceans TARA_R110002049 (sample SAMEA4396941) | marine metagenome | biome: Polar Biome; feature: [SRF] surface water layer (ENVO:00010504); material: water (ENVO:00002006), including particulate matter (ENVO:01000060) such as... | depth 5 m | reverse complement strand
GACCGGTTATGCAGTCCGTTCAACTTCCAAATGTTGGTATTTTGCCGGCAAAAAAAGGGAGGGGCAGTGAGGGTGCAGGAGTATATCTAAAGGGTTTTGTGAAGTACCAATACATAGGAAGCGGCACCAAATGAATTAATGGAATTCCGATTGAGCGGACTCCGTTCACGATTTCGGATTGGGAATGGAGTGTTCCTTCCCAGAGCATCGGGAAGGGTTAACGGAATGGAATGGAGAAATTGGGGATGGTGTCCAAGACTTTTTAGGGAAGCTCTTTGCCCGGAATGCAGCTTTTCGCGGAATGGAGTGGCAATGTGCTGAGTGATTTATATATTAATCAGAATAAATTATGTATATTTGTTCACAAATAAATTATGTTCACGAATAATGAACAAATAAAAATAATGAACAAAAAATGTTTTTGTAATGACTGAATTAGATATTTTCAATAATGCAATTCATAATTTAGAGAAGGATATCCCAATTACTTGGGACTGGAAAACCATTGCTCCTAATAAAGACATTGGGATAGATGGGGAATTGGATATAACCCTGAATGATAAGAAGGTCTTATTAATGGTTGAGATTAAAAAAGATGTAAAAAATCATCAAATACTCAATATACTTCATTACAACAATGAATTTCAAAACTTTCTATTGGTTGCCGAAAAACTATTCCCAAAAGTAAAGGAAGAACTAAGAGAGCATAACGTGAATTATTTAGAGGGCAATGGAAATGTCTATATAAACCATAATGAGGTATTCCTATATATTGATACCAATAAGACACTTAAAACTAAAAAGGATAAAGGAAATAGGGCATTTACCAAAACTGGACTTAAGGTCATATTTCATTTTTTATTAAATCCCCACTTACTAAATCAGACACAGAGAGATATTGCTGAGCTTACAAATGTAGGCTTGGGAAATATTCCTTTAATTATAAATGGGCTATTGGACACCAACTTCATCTTAAAATTGAATAAGAATGAATACGTCATTAATAATTATGAAGAACTCCTCAATAGATGGATTACAGAATTTGAACAAACTTTAAGACCTACGATTTTTAAGCAACGTTTTAGATTTCAAAATAAAAATCAAGATTGGAAAGAGATACAGTTCAACCATGGGAAAACGGTATGGGGGGGTGAACCTGCTGGGGATATACTCACCAATCATTTACGTCCGGAAAAGTATATCCTATATACCAAAGAGACCGTAAGAGACCTGATGCTCAACTATAGACTAATCCCAGATGATGAAGGAGATGTATGGGCATACGACATCTTTTGGAACCCTCAATTTAATGAGAATACAGCCCCCGCAGTATTAGTGTATGCAGAATTGATGATCGGGAATGATAAAAGAAGCAAAGAAACCGCAAATCTAATTTTGAATGAGCAAATCAAACCAAACCTATAAGGAATTAGCAATCCCTTATTTTAAAGAAGTTTTTGACATTATCGATGATGTATTGGTAAAACTGAACATACCATACTACCTCATTGGCGCAAGTGCGGTAGCCTTAGAACTATTGAAAGGAGGTATTAAACCGAGTAGGGGAACAAAAGATATTGATTTTGCAATAATGATAGCTTCCATACAGGAATTTGAAGCCGTGGTTGAAGCGCTTCTCAAATATGGATTTAACAAAGTAGAAGCCCCGTGGACGCTCTATAATGACAAATTCAATATTGCCATTGACCTTTTACCTTTTGGGGAAATTGAGGAAAAGTTTACCATACAATTTAATGAACGTTATACAGATTTGCACGTTTTAGGATTTAGCGAAGTGCTACAAGAATCCGGGACCGTTCAAATAGAAGAAAAGTCCTTGCAAATTCCGTCCCTTCCAGGAATGGTAATTTTAAAATTAATCGCCTGGAGTGACAGGCCAGAAGAGAGGGATAACGACCTCTATGATATTTTGAGAATTATAGAACATTACTTCGATTTAAATTACGATGACATCTTGGAGCATCATCACGACACATTTACAGAGGTGGAAATTTTTGACCAACTGAAAATAGCTGCAAGAGTTCTAGGAAGGGATTCCAGTAAATTCTTAAACGTTTCTGACGCTATAAAAGAACGAATTCTAAACACCATAAATGAAAATGTGGATAATGCTGAAAGCTCCGCGATTGCAAAAGAGTGGGTAAAAAATAAAGATTGGGATTTAGAGTATGCTGTCCAAATACTTAAGGAGTTTCAATCTGGGCTAATGGATAACTTAGATTAAAGTTAGGATTTACAAGTCAACTCTTTCATTTACTTTATACTACCGTTTAAGTTTCTCAATAACTTTATAAATACCATAATTAAAATAAATTGTATGTATTAAAATTTTCTTCTAAAAAATCTTATTGCTTTTTTAAAATGTAAATAGTTATTTTAGTTCTTGTTATGAATCCCATGGAATGATAAATCTTTATGGCTCTTGCATTGTCTTCCTTAACATGTAAGTATGGGGTTTTTCCATGTCTTTGAATTAACCCAATTTGATTCATAATTAGTTCTCTGGCATAACCCATACCAATATAATGAGGATGCGTACAAACCGTGCTGATTTCTACATAATTACCACTATGCAATCGCTGTCCTGCCATTGCAATTAATTTTTTTTCATTAAAAATACCCTCATAATTTCCAAAATCTATAGTTCTAGGTAAGAAAGGTCCTGGATTTGTTAATTTTACTAAACTCAACATTTCCTGAATATGAAGACCATTGATTCTTTCTATTTGTGTTTCACTTATATTTTCCTCTTTATAGTTAGGATAAACCATTTGGTATCCTTCAATTCTATTTATAATTTTCCAAGGATTAGTAATCAGATTTTTTTTATTTGTGAAAATTGCAACAGGATTGTCAAAAGGAATGGTTTCATAAAGAATATCAAAATTTTCCTTGGAAAAATCATTTAAGCCTACAAAGGGTGACATATCGAGGGGAAAATACTTTGCCACAATATTTCCTAGGGCTAATCCCTTATTTCCGGATATTTGCGCTGACCATACCGGATTATCAAGCAAGTGTTTTATTTTCATATAGATTCTCAGTAGTAACGTATTTACCACCCAAATGTTATACTCTATAAGAGTTGGTACAAATCAATATATTTTCTTGTCATTATATAATTCTTCTTCAATTTTTCATCTATCGAAAACAAAAAAAATCATTGTAGATAGACTTACTATTCAATATTAAATCTCGGAGAATAAATAAGGCTAATTTGTCTCCCACGAAGTCCTTTAAAAAACTTGGACATTGAGAAAGACACTCACTTTTTTCATTTACCTAAAATAATTAGTTTGCTTGCATAATGCAAGTAAAATTAACCATATCTCGACACTATTCATTAATTGTGTCGGTCAATCCCTTTTACTGACTATGGATTCCATACTAAAATAATCATCTTATTCTTCCAATTAAATGTGTTGTCAGTAGTCTTGTATAAACTTGATCTAGTTCAACTGTTTTTCTTAATATACATCATTTTTTGTTTGTTATAGCTGGATGAAATTTGCAATATCTAATGTGAAAAATAATTCTCAAATAAGGGAATAGATATTTTATAACATAAATGAAGGTATATTATGAAACAAGAAAATCTGGATTACAGTAAAAGTCATCCAAAAGATAAAGTTTTGATTGTCGGCGCGAGTGGTCTGATTGGCGTTGCAGCGATTGAGTCTTTTTTGGATGCAGGATGGAATGTTGTTGCTACTTCCAGGAGCAAGCCAGAATTGCTAAGTGGACGCGACTTTGAGTTTATAGCCGTCGACCTGCTTAATGACCAAGCGTCACGTATGGCGTTCAGCAAGCTCACAGAAATTACACATATTGTCTACGCAGCAATTCACGAGAAGGCCAACGACCTTGTCGCCGGATGGTCGAACACTGACCAAATCAATATTAACAAACAAATGCTCCACAACGTGATTGAACCGCTCGTTGCGATAAACGCACCATTAAAGCATGTCTCTATTCTACAGGGAACAAAGGCCTATGGAGTTCACTTGCACCCAATCAATATCCCAGCACGCGAGAGCGATCCCCGAGACGACCATGCTAACTTCTTCTTCGACCAACAGGATTATGTAAACGATGCAGGCACCAAGCATGGCTTTAGCTGGACTGTTTTGCGACCACAACTTGTCACTGGTAAAACACCTGGTACCTTGAATGTACTACCTGCAATTGGAGTTTATGCTGCGATTCGCAGCGAAAAGGGCGAGCCTTTCAGCTTCCCAGGTGGCCCTTCCTTTGTATGGGAAATGGCTGATGCCGATCTCGTGGGTCAGGTATTACGTTGGGCCGCTGAGTCCCCACAAGCCGCAAATCAGATCTTCAACGTAACAAACGGCGATGTGTTCGAATGGCGAGCCGTCTGGCCTGCAATTGGCGCAACGTTGGGTGTCAAGGCTGGCGAGGATGATAGTTTCAATATGGCGGCTTATATACGTGAAAACGAGAATGTGTGGGCACAAATTGTCAAGAAACATGAACTTGAAAGTGGCGACCTTAATAGATTTATTGGCCAAGGACACGAACATTCCGACTTCGCTTTTGCATATGGAGCACCTGCCGGTCCGGTAGCATTCGTGAGTACAGTTAAGCTACGTAAAGCTGGCTTCTCAGAGGTGAGGGACACGAGGGATTCGCTCACTAGCGCGCTCCAATCATTTATCGACCGTAAATTTCTGCCGCCAGCGAACGCTTAACTAAAACTAAATCTAGTTTAATGCTTTACGGGTACGGGGCAAGGAACGTCTATTACCATTTTGTAAACTATAGACGTATCTACAAATTAAAGATTTAAATTATGGGTTGATTTCAGTCTCTTTAATAGTGGAAATATTATTAAGTTACTGATTTCAACCCATATATCTTCGGTATAGATGGTAGGATTGGAAAACTAGTTATGTTATTTAAGCCATTCGTGCAATTTTACAAGCTATGAGCCCCATTTTAAATGAGGGTGCGTTCAAAAAATTGAACTAGATCAACCATTTTTCCTAAACTACATCATTTTTATAGCCGTACATTCCGAGCATCTTTGTAATAGTAAATTATTAATCTATAAAAACAAAGATGATGATAACCCAAATGAAAAATACAGAATTTACAGTACCACAGAGAAATGAAGTCTCTGAAACAAATCAAGCTATTTTTGACAAACTTAAAAAAATGGTGGGTTTTGTTCCTAATCTCTATGCATATTATGCACATAGTGACACTGCACTTAAAGACTATCTAGATCTTCAGAACAGAAGAAATAGTCTTCGGACAAAAGAACGCGAGATTATTAACCTTATCGTTAGCCAAGTAAATAATTGTAGGTACTGTCAAAGCGCCCATACACAAATGGGATTAAGCGCAGGCTTTACTGAAGAACAGATTATCGAAATTAGAAAGGCAGACATTAGTTTTGACAAAAAATTTGATGCCCTTGTAAAATTTGCCAAATCTACGGCCGAGAATAAAGGTCGCGCTACGGAAGATGCAAAACTCAATTTTTTTGAAGCTGGATACACCCAAGAAAACCTAGTGGATACTGTAATAGTCATAGGTGATAAAATCATTAGCAATTACCTACACATCCTTTCTGATATTGAAATAGATTGGCCTCTTGCTGATGAAATCTAAATATCATCAGATGATTAAATTGATATCTCTAAATTAATCTGGGATGTCAATTTTTTAGTGTTATAAAAGCATTGAAAATTTCAAATAGTATTCAAACAACAATACAGAATAAGTAAATTATTAGCATAGTAATTAAAAAACTATAAGAAATAGTGGTTAGTTGCAGGAAAACTTTGTGTTATTAGATGCCCATATTAAAAGATACAATAAAGAGAACTATACAAACATAATCCCAAATTTAAAGAGCTAGGAATACATGATGTTTGGGAGCTCAGGAAATTTCGGGTACTTTAAATAATGAATGTAATAATGAAATCCACCATAGCTTGTTTTCTGTTGGTCTTGGCTCTAAGTTGTAATGAGAAACAGGCAAATGATGGACTTAAAGACGAAAGGCTTTTTCCAAGAGGTGAAAGAAATCAGCTAACTGAACATTTCTCCGGAAAGGTCTGGACTTATGGCATTGTTCCCAACGATAGTGTATACCACATGCTTTCAGGAAGTGTCCATTTTGATGCGGGGGCTTTTACCGATTGGCATTCACATCCCGGGGGGCAAATTCTAATTATTACCGAGGGAAAGGGATTTTACCAAGAAGAAGGCCGAGAAAAACGTATACTCAAAAAAGGAGACGTTGTGAAGTGTCTGCCAAACATAAGGCATTGGCACGGTGCAATTCCTAATGAAGGTCTGACGTTTATTCATATCATCCCAAATACAGAAAATGGTTATTTAAAGTGGTATAATCCCGTGACATATAAAGAATATGCCCATTAAATCCTAATAATAAGACTGGCTCCAAAAGATTAGCGATCTTTATAATAATTATTAAACAACAAGAAAATGAAAACATTAAAAAATAAAAAAGTAGTAATATCCGGGGGAAGTAGTGGGATAGGTAAAGCCATAATAAAAGAACTTATAAAAGAAGGCGCTGAAGATTTTGCAGTAATCGGTCGCGACCTGAATAAGTTGAAAGATTTGGAAACAACTTTTCCAGAAGCAAATTTTCTTTTGCTTCAAGGAGACATATCAAAATCTGAAAACATCCTTGAATTTACGAGTAAAATACAGGAAATCTGGAATTCTGTAGACTTACTCATAAATAGTGCCGGTGTAGTGAGTGCAGGTGCACTGGAAAAAATTTCTGATGAAGATATTATCAATCAGGTTAACATTAACGTTACGGGATTGATTTTGCTTACCAAGCATTTACTGCCTTTGCTGAAAAAAAGTGAAGAATCTGGAATCGTCAATGTGTCTTCTGGACTGGGTCTTATTGGGTTGCCTTTCTATACCCCATATGCCGCCTCCAAAGGTGCTGTAAGAATGTTTTCAGAGGCTTTGAGACGGGAATTAGAAGAACACTCCCCAATAAAAGTACTTACGGTATATCCAACTGCAACGGATACTGCAATGATGAAGTCCGCTAAAACAGAAAAAATGGATACCGCTGAATTAGTGGCACAGAAGACCATCGAGGGATTAATGGATAATGCCATTGATGTGATTTTAGGAGGAGATCAGAGAATAGCAGACGTAAACGCAAATGCAGCAGATCCGAAGGAATTTGACAAGAAAGTTTCAAAGATGTATGATACTCTGAAAGAACGGACGGACAACCATAGGTCAATGTAACTCAATAAATCCATAGGCAAAAAGCTCGAATACCCATACGACGGTTTGAATTTATACCCGATTTTATGGGTATTTTCGTATTTAAATAAATCCTAGTATCAATTAATGCTAAATAGGAGAGATTGAAACTACTATTTGAGAAACCCATTATTCTGTACTTATTCTGTACTAGATAAAATAAAAAAAGGGTCTCAATTTCTTGAAACCCCTGATTTTACTAGTAGCGGGAACTGGACTCGAACCAGTGACCTTCGGGTTATGAGCCCGACGAGCTACCTACTGCTCTATCCCGCGATATAATTCCTAAAACAATTTTCTTAGCTCTTAACTTTCGGTTCATAATGCCAACCAAATTGTTTCGGACTGCAAATATACAATGCTTTTTGATTCCTGCAATGATAAATTTATAAAATATTATTGCTCGATGCTATTTGCTTGAAAATCCACTAATTCTGAATTTTCAAACTGTACTGAAATCTGTATAGGGTTACAGCAAACCTCGCAATCCTCTATATAATTTTGTTTAGAAACGGAATGATCTAAAAGCATGGAAATGGTTTCCCAACAATACGGACATGTAAAAAAATATGCTTCCATAGGTATCTAAATAAAAAATAGGCAACACATAAATGTATTGCCTATTTTTTATAAAACTAACATAAAACTATTCTTTTTCTATATCCATGGTAGCAGTCGCGTTGGTCTGCAATTCCAAAAGCATAATACTAGGTGGGTTTTTTCCAGATACGCTTATGTACTCTTGATTCAAATTATTATCACTTACCATCATGGTGTTTAGGCTTGTTAAATTCATGAACTCCATAGGTAGATCACCTGTAAATTGGTTGCTTGATAACAACAATTCTTCAAGTTGTGTTAATTGTGCAATTTCAACAGGAATTTGCCCTACCATTTTATTATCCATCAAACTTAATTTTTTCAAATCGCTTAAAGCATAAATTTGGTTAGGAATGGTGCCCGTTAGAAAGTTGCTCCCCAATAAAAGTTCTTGTAATTTTGTAAGTTCCATTAATGATGCAGGAATTTCCCCTGTTAATGTGTTACTATATAATTTTAAAATTTCCAGTTTTTTTAGGCTGCCTAATTCTGATGGTATATTACCTTCAAACTTGTTCATAAACAATTCCAACGAGGTCAATTCCTGTAAATTTGCAAGGCTGGTTGGTATAGTGCCCCCTATTTTATTAAACCCTAAATTTAAGGCTCTCAAGTTTACTAAATCGCCTATTTCTTGCGGCAATACGCCTTCTAGGTTATTAAATGGTAAATCAATAGCTACCACTTTATCATTTTCAAGAGTTACACCATGCCAAGAATCTACCGCGTTTTCTAAATTCCAAGTGGAGTTCCAAGCCGCACCATTGGTGGCATTGTAAAGCGCTAATAACGCTTCTTTTTCACTTGAAGATACGTTTGCAAAAGTATAGGCTGATACCAAAAAGCAAACTATAAGGAATTTTAAGTTTTTCATCTTACAATAAATTTGGGATTAATTCTCTCACGAAAGTAACCCATATATAGATTAAAAACTATTTTATTCGACAAAGTGTACGTAATTTTAACATTTGACTATCGATGAACCGCCCAATTCTATTGATTGGAAGTTTTGATTTAAAAATAAAGAATTTCTTAAAACCAACTATCCACAGGGGTATTTCATGATTTCATTTTGACCTTTGGTCCAAAAACCGAAATTCCTTATTTATAGATTCCCGTTTTATTCATTGTTCTATATTTTACAATAATGAATTCATGAATCTTACGATGTCACGGGAATGACAATTTCAGAGAAAAACCGGATGAAAGCATACGGGAAATTCTTTTCGATTAAAATTTATAAAACACGACCGCATATAAATATCCATTTGATATAACCTAAAAGATTTTATTCGTGACATATTATAGCATAGTGACACTTCTTAAAGAGTGGAATTTAAAAATTCGTGTATTCGTGGTATATTTCACACTTCAAACACTTCAATTTCCAACTGAATATCCTCCCATTTTTTCATGCAATCTTCCAAATCCGATTTCATTTTCTGATACTTATCAAAAAAATTGGGTTTTGAGGATACTTCTTCATAATTGATTTCGAGCTCTAAATCTATCTTTTTTATATCGCGTTCCAGTTGATTAATTTTAGACTCCACATTGCTCAGCTTGTTGTTTAAAGATTTTAGCTTTTTCTGGTCTTCGTAAGATTGCTGATTTTTTTCTTTCGGAACGTCTTTAACCACGGTACGTTTTTCAACTTCACGAAGGTTTTCAACTTTTCGCTGTTCCAAATAAAAATCGATGTCGCCTAAATATTCCCTTATTTTATGGTCTTTAAATTCATAAACACTATTGGTCAATCCTTGCAGAAAATCACGGTCATGCGACACCAAAATCAACGTGCCTTCAAAGCGTTTTAAAGCTTCTTTCAACACATTTTTCGATTTGATATCCAAGTGATTGGTAGGCTCATCCATAATCAATACATTGAACGGTTGTAACATCAATTTTGCCAAAGCCAAACGGTTGCGTTCACCCCCAGACAGCACTTTCACATATTTATCGACCTCTTCACCTCTAAATAAAAAAGATCCCAAAATATCTCTAACCTTGCTCCTGTTTTTTTCATTGGCGGCATCAATCATAGTATCGTGTACGGTTTTATTGCCATCCAAATACTCTGCTTGATTTTGTGCAAAATAACCGATTTGCACATTGTGCCCGAGTTTTAAATGTCCGTCATACTTAACATCGCCTACAATAATTTTTGCCAAGGTAGATTTTCCTTGTCCATTTTGGCCAACAAATGCTGTTTTACTATCGCGTTCAATCAATAAATCCACCCCTTTTAAAACTTGGTTTTTACCGTAATTTTTGCAGACGTCTTCCGCTTCAACCACTACTTTTCCTGGCGTTATGGATACTGGAAAATTAAGCGTCATCACGCTGTTATCATCTTCATCAACCTCAATTCTATCTATTTTATCCAGTTTTTTAATCAGTGATTGTGCCATGGTTGCTTTGGATGCTTTGGCACGAAACTTTTCAATAAGTTTTTCAGTCTGTTCAATTTGCTTTTGCTGGTTTTTTTGAGAAGCCAATTGCTGGGTGCGCAATTCTTCACGCAGTACCAAAAATTTAGAATATGGTTTTGGATAATCATAAATACGTCCCAATGAAATCTCGATGGTTCTATTCGTTACATTGTCCAAAAACATTTTATCGTGTGATACAATGGCAACGGCACCTGCATAATTCCTCAAAAAACCTTCCAACCAAATAATGGATTCAATATCCAAGTGGTTGGTAGGCTCATCCAATAGTAAAATATCATTGTTTTGGAGTAACAATTTTGCCAATTCAATACGCATGCGCCAACCACCAGAAAACGTATCGGTCAACTTATTAAAATCGTGGCGTTGAAACCCCAAGCCTTGAAGGATTTTTTCGGTATCGCCTTGGTAATTATAACCTCCCAAAATTTCATATTGATGCTGAATATCATTAATATCCACCATCAATTGATGATAGACATCACTTTCATAATCGGTACGTTCTGCCAACTGGGTATTGACCTCATCAATTTTAGCTTCCAAGACCTTGATTTCTGTAAAAGCTTGGTAAGCTTCTTCTAGCACGGTTCTTCCTAAAACAAAATCGATATCTTGTTTTAAAAACCCAATTTTCAATTCCTTATCGGCTGCAATTTGTCCTGTATCGGGTTCCATTTCTTTAGATAAAATCTTTAGCATTGTCGATTTTCCTGCACCATTTTTTCCTATTAACCCGATTCTATCGCCATTTCCAAGTTTAAAAGTGATATCTTCAAACAGATATTCGCCTTGAAATGAAATCGATAAATTGTGAATGTTCATCATAATTTTGTAACTATTGTTACTAAGTTTTAATATTTTAAAACTTAGCTTTGCATTTATGTTCTTGCTAACCGTTATAGTACTGCGCTTTAATTGAAAGTGCAAAAATACATTAAATTATATGTTTAAAAAAGGCAGTAAATTATATAGTATTCTTATGGGGGCTTGCCCAAAATGCCACGAAGAAAGCATGTTTAAAAACAAAAACCCATATATTTTATCTGAGGCTTTGGATATGCACGAAAAATGTAGCAACTGTGGCACAAAATACAAAATAGAACCTTCATTTTTTTATGGTTCTATGTATGTGAGTTACCCTGTTGGCATAGCGTTTGCAACTGCTGCTTTCGTTATTTCCTTTTTTGTTTTTAACGCCGGCATCAATACTATTTTTATCTCAATAATTGCGACGCTTATTGTTTTTATGCCTATTATTTTAAGACTTTCCAGAAATATTTGGATTAACTTTTTTATGCATTACGACAAATCCTTGTCTAAAAAATAACATTTATTTGGGCGTTACCCCGAAAAAGGGATCGGGCTTTCCGTTGCAATCTTTTTTATTTAATAACTTCGACTTCGCTCAGCCATCAAATAAAAAGGATTTTCACTACAATCCCTAACGCAAAGTCAACCTCATCTTTTATTTTCAAATCAACTTTTCGGCTTTCAAAATCTTCAAAGAGCAAATCGCTTTATATCAATTTCTTTTTCCAAAGGCACGCCATTTTCAATACAATCAAAAAGCTGTTTGGCCAAATACGGGCCAATCATAACGCCACGTGTACCCAAGCCGTTGAGCACGAACATATTTTTGTGAGTGGAATGTTGACCAACTAGCGGACGCCTATCTTTTACCGTAGGGCGAATACCTGCCACTTGCTCAGTAATTTTAAACGGACAACTAATAAGCGTTTTTAGCTTTTCTGAAAGTTCATTCTTAGCTTTTTCTGTTAAATCATGCGTAGTATCATCCCACTCATACGTGGCACCCACAATATATAAATCATTCCCCAACGGAATTAAAAAAACGGGGCCTTTCAACACATAATCTATTTTTAAATCTGACGCATAAATGGTCAATAATTCCCCTTTTGTTGGTACTAAAGGTAAATTATTGAAATATGGATTTTTAACAACGCCAAAGCCTTCAGCAAAAACAATATGTTTTGCTTTGATCTTTTCATATTCTACATCGTCATCGGATATTTTTAATTTTTCATAATCAAAAGCTTCTTCAATAAACCTGTTATTTTTTAACAGAGCATTTCTGTAATGTACCATTAAGCCTTTCACATCAATCTTGCCCGTATTGAGAACCTCTCCAAATCCGAAAGGCGCATTTACGGCTTCATTCTCATTTTTTATGATTTTTGGCGACAAATATGTATTGAGTATTGGTTTATCGGAAGCCGTAAACCAATCATTTTGCTCTTCAATGGAATTGAATTTTCGCCTAACGGAAATTTTATAATCAAATTTTACACCCAATTCCTGCTCTAAAGCTTGATACATCGGCAAAGCCATTTGCAGTTGCTCTTCACTTTTCCAAACGGATGTAAACCGTTTTAAAACGATAGGGTTGTACAAACCTCCCGCAACCGCCGATGATTGTTGTGAGTGATTATCAAACACCACAAACGTTTTGTTATGTGCTTTGAGTTGCTCACAAAAACTGATGCCTGCTAAACCGTTTCCTATGATAATATAATCTACTTCCATAATGCTACGAAGATAGTTAGAATAGTGGATTCCTGCCTTCGCAGGAATGACAAAAACCCTCCCGTTCTTTAGACATACCGAAATAATCCCAATAATTATCCAAATGGCGCAGGAAACTTACAAGACAATCTCTGTGAAAAATCAAGTTTAGAATTTTTAAAGTGGATTCCGCATCAAGTGCGGAATGACAATAATGAACCTTTTCGTCTTACGGACACCTTCCATTTCAAGGGACGGTGCCATTACTACAAACAAAAAACACCCACTTAAAAAGCGGGCGTTTTATAAATTATGATGGATTGCAGAAATTAATACGTCCACATGTCCAATTCAAAGTCTCTGATTTTATCTTTGATCCTTTCAGATTCCAATAACTGCATCAAAGCATTTTGCGACACATATTCCGTGATTTTTCTATCACCTTGAACATTTTCTTCTTGGTAAATATACCCTTGAAAACGTCTGGAATTTAAAATATGGTCAAAAGAAAATGGCATGCTGCTATTTTCATTATTGAATGATTTAGCTTCGTGCAATACTTCTCTCGCATCTGGGAAAAACACCCAGAACAATTCCACTAAATCTGGCTGATCTGTATCAATAAAATTTACATCTGGTGCTACGGGAGCAATACCTAACAATCTGTATTTTAATTCAGCTTGACGCTTATCAAAATACCAAAGCCCTTTAATATGATACTCTTTAATATTTGCTGCCGTAATATCCCTTCTGTCGATATATTCCGCAGACAATGTTTCTCCGGCATTTATTTGCTCAATACCTGCCTCTGTGGTATCAATCTTAGTTAAAGATGCCTCAATATCTTTCAAGGTACGCTTTGTTGTGAAATAAGAATCATCATAAATGTTTTCTATTTTTCCCGACTTAATGCTATTCATTAGCACATCGTATAACGACCGTCTGTCACTACCAATATTGTTTGTGTCAATAGGGTAATAAAGCGGGAAATTTGCGCGTTCATCAAGAACCACTTTTTCCCAAGTCATTTTAGAAAAAAGAATATCCCTATCGTCAACGTAACCATATTCTAATGGTTTATCGTTATCGTTTGCTTTTTGAGCATCTGTTCTTACCCCAATTTCATCAGGGCTTTTAGCATTCAATATATTCGCTTGCGCAAACGTACCAGATACGGTGCAAACAGTTGCAAGGGTTAATAAAAAACTTTTAATCTTCATCTTTAATTCTTTTATAAATTATTAGGACTGTGCTATTATAACGTTGTACTCCTAATTTTAGTTTGTAAGCTCAATAAATACTGGGGATACTTTTTTAAGTATCACACTTACACCACTAGCTTTAGCTTCAATATCAAATATTTGAACATCAGATCCTCGTTTTGCTTTCAACAATACTTGTTTTGCCCTAGCATCTAATTTGCTTCCATTTACCTCAACAGTTGGTTGGCCAGATACTTTAAACTTAAATCCTGTAACATTTAATGGCAATTCAAAATCGAAATCTTCAAATTTCGCACCAATTGTAGAAATCTCAAGACTGTTGCGTTGCATTTTAACAGAACCATCTTCGCCTCTTACCGTACCCGTTGGTTTTGGCAAATCTTTAATTCTAAAGGTTGCTTTATCGCCTACTGTAGTACCATCGATTTTACCAGTAACATTAATGGTTACTTCTCTACCTTTTATGGTAGTGGCATCCATGATGTATCTACTACCGCTCACTCGGCTTAAACCTTGAGCAGAAGCATTTACATTGTTATCTGCAATACCAGCGAAAGATATAGTCATTGGGTTTTTAACACCACGATATACCACATTCATTTTGTCAGCAGAAATAGTTGCTGCGTTTGGTTTTGGTATTGTTGCAAAAGACCTTTCAACTGGTACTTCAATTTCCTCTCCATCTTGAGCGAAAATTAATTTACCTTCAAGTTTATGCTCTCCTGGTCTACCAGAATCTACTTTTAATTTAACTTTACCTCCTTCAATAGTAAAATCTTTCTCATCAACCAGTTTTCTTCCATCTAAAGTTAATTCTACTCTATTTGGTTTGGTTGATTCATCTGTTCTTCCTAAAACAATTTCACCGTCATAAATCTCCCCATTAAAATAGGCTGATTTTTTTGCTGTCAATATTGTGGTATAGTTTGTCATAGATACTTCACTAGTTAGTGTTCCTTGCATCATGTTAGACAAAACCTCAGACTCCGTGGTTTTGATATCAGCTTGCAATTGCGTCATTTTAGTAAGTGATGCCACTAAAGGAAAACCTTTGTAATGGTAATCCAACCAATCTTTTTTAATACCCTCTCGGGTTATTTCTTGATCTGTACTAAATTTGTCTTTTACATCTTTAACGACACTTTCCATGCCATTTTCATCTGATAAAATACTTGCTACACCTTCTCTAAAAGCATTCATTTGATCTAAAAACTCTTGTCCTTCTGGTTTTAGCTTATCACCTTTAAAGAAGTTATTATCAAGGTAATCGCCTTTGTCCATAATTTCATAATCTTGAGCATCATCAACAGTAGCTGTCATTTTGCTTTTAAGATCTGATAAATAGGTATCAAATTTAGTTGCTAAAACATGTATTTGATCTGCTTTCGATTTTAAAGGTTTGTATTTTTCAGGTTGTTCTGAAGCTTTTTGCTCCAATCCAGCCATAAAGCTTGTGTTGCGCAAAGCTGCTGCTTCGTTAGATTCCGTAAGCTTTTCATTCATTAATCCAAATGCTGAAAGCACTTCTTTTGACATATTTAAAGCTAGCATCGCTATAAATATTAAATACATCAAGTTTATCATTTTCTGTCTTGGTGATAAATTTCCTCCTGCCATGTCTAATTAGGTTTTTGGTTAATTAATTTGGGATCAACCCGCTAATTAGTTTTTGTTCATTGCAGACAACATACCGCCATACACACCGTTTAAAGAGGATAGGTTTGATGCTAAAGATTGCATTTGCTCTTTTAGTTTTGAAGCATTTTCAACGGACTCTTCATTGATAGAAGCTTGTCTGTTAATACTTTCCAACTGTACTTTGTACAAGCTGTTTAGAGATTCCATTTGAGCGGCAGCCAAAGACATTTCTTCACCATATTTTTTGGTAGATTGAATAGCGTCTACAGTTGGAGAAATTCCTTTTGCAGCGCCTTCAAAGTTTTTAATACTGTCCCCTAAACTTGATAACAAATCGCCATCAATTTTAGCTTCTTTTAATAATTCATCTAATTTTTTAGATAATAAGCCTTGTGCTTCTTTTGGCCCTTCGCCTTTTGCGCTTGATGCACCTCCAGCTAATTCTGGATATACTAAAGCCCAATCTAATTCGTCATCAACGGGTTCAAATGCGGATAACGCAAATATAATCGCTTCAGTTACAAGACCAATGGTTAACATGACGTTACCTGTTAAAGGTCCAATTTCAAAGTGAATGATTTTAAATAGCGCACCAACGATTACAATTGCTGCCCCTAATCCATAAGCCATGTTCATGAATTTTTTACTTGCTTTTGACTTTGCCATAATTTTCGGTTTTAAATTTTAAGTATTTAAATACTTAAGTAGGTTAATTAATAGGTTATTTATTATTGATTTGATTCTAAATTTATTTACCGTTTTTTGTTACTTGTGTCCCCATATAATCTTGAACGGTTCTAAATCCTATATAACTTCTTGCAGAATCTGCGTATTCGTAATCTCTTGAACTGACTTGCAAGAAATATGCAACATCTTTCCAAGAGCCTCCCCTAACTACTTTACGTTGGTTGCTAGCATCATTTACAGATGGATTGATGGTTGAAATGTATTCGTAAGAAGACGGATCGTAAGAGGCG
>TARA_R110002049_G_scaffold4842_6_pt1 | contig 16725 bp, 19 predicted proteins | sample TARA_R110002049 | Tara Oceans TARA_R110002049 (sample SAMEA4396941) | marine metagenome | biome: Polar Biome; feature: [SRF] surface water layer (ENVO:00010504); material: water (ENVO:00002006), including particulate matter (ENVO:01000060) such as... | depth 5 m | reverse complement strand
AATCAATATGCAATAGAAGCTTTTAAAACCTCTGCTATAGATTATTTATTAAAACCAATAGATTCAGACGAACTTAAAGCAGCTGTTAATAAAGTGGAAGCTATTTCTGAAAACTCTTTTGTAAAACAGAAAATAATAACTTTAGAAAAATCATTTCAGCAATTAGCAATTAATAAAATTGCTTTAGAATTACCAAAAGGAATAAAATTTATATCGTATGATAAAATACTTTTTTTTGAAGCAGATGGTGTTTATACCAAAGTGCATTTAATAAATGGCGCAACAGAAATAATTTGTAAAACATTAAAGCATTTTTCAGATCAATTATTAGACAAACCTATGTTTTACAAACCTCATCGTTCTTACTTAATCAATTTAAAATTTATGGACGAATTAGTAAAAAAAGACGGCTTGCATGTAGTAATGCAAAATAAAAGAACAATTCCTATTGCTAGAGATAGAAAAGATGCTTTTTTAGAGATGATAAACAGCGTATTTTAATTGCTTTTCATAAAAAAACACCATTCACTAAAAGAATTGTACATTTCACTAAATAATTTATAAAATCTTTTAATACTTAATTCATTTTTGTTCTTCTAAACTAAAAAAAGAAAGAAAATGAAATCAAAATTACTTTTAATATTATTTCTAGTCAGTAGCATTTCATATGCTCAAAACTGGTCTCAAGTTGGTACAACACAATTTACCAACTTTGCTTCTGATGGAGTCATAGCAACAGACCCATCAACCGGTGAACCATATGTTGCTATTGCAGAACCTCTTAGTTCTAGCAAAATATCTGTTAAAAAATTTGATGGTACAAATTGGGTTTCTCAAGGAGGTTTAGTAGGTGAAAATGCAATAAATATCGCTTTAGCCATTAATCCTATTAACAATCAACCTGTTGTTGCATATAGAGACACAACAGATTCTACTTTGTACGCCTATACATTTGATGGAACAGCATGGTCTTTAATAATGAATTATAATGTTACGCTTAAAAACCATAAAGTTCAAATTCAATTTAACGCAGCAGGTGATATGCGATTTTCTGGACATGAAAGCAATGACAGATTGGTAGTTGTTGAAAAGAAAATGTCGGGTCCAATTACTAAATATACTACTCCGAAATATTCTGGCACAGAAAATAAATTTGATTTTAATGACTTTAACAAATACTATATTGCAAATAGAGTCTATCAAACTAGAAGTGAATGGGAAATTCATAAAATATCTGTAGATAGATATGGTATAACAGATTTTACAATAAGACCAGATACCTACAGAGGAAATCCAGAACTAAATCTAAAAAATATTTCTGGAATTTCTGATAATGATTTTGTTGCCGCCTTTGATATATCTGCAAGATATAACAATACAACTGGTACAACAGAACCTGTAAATGAGGTTGTAATCTACAATAAAACAACAGAGGTAAAAAGAATTGGTGCAGTAAATGAAATTGTTCAGTTTAGAAAAAACTTTGTAAATAATCAATTATATATCATGTATGCAGAAAAAAATTCTGCAGATATTGCTTTTCAGAGTTATAATTCTATAACAGGTAACTGGTCTAATTTACCAGCAACTAGTATTAATAGTAATAGTAGCTCTAACTTCTTTATAAACATGGCAATAGATAAAGTGAATGGTAATTTGTATGCTTTATATTTAGATGGCGTAAAAGCTTCAGTTAGAAAATTTACTATTATTCCTCCTGTAAATCAGCCAATAATTTATGTTGACAAAGATGCAACAGGAAACAACAATGGTAGTTCTTGGGCAAACGCAAGCCCTAGTGTTCAATATGCATTAGAAAACATAGGAAGTTTAACAACCGAAATTTGGATTGCAAAAGGAACTTATACTCCAGATGCCTCTGATAGAGCAAAATCTTTCAATATAATATCTAACAATAGTTTAAAAATTTACGGTGGTTTTAATGGAACAGAGACAACTATTGCACAAAGAGATATTCTTGCTAATCCAACCATTTTTTCTGGAGATTTAAATAATGATGATGCAGGTCCAATCTCTTTTAGCAATACAACAACTACAGATAACAGCTATAATATTGTAAAAATAAGTACAGAAGATGTTTTGTTTGATGGTATTACTATTACTAATGGAAATGCAAATGGTGATATAACAAATGAACAAGAAGGAAGTGCTATAACGCTTTTACCTAACGTACAAAAATTTGTTTTAAATAATTGTATTATCTCAAATAATGCAAATACACGTGCAGGATCTATTAAATCTATAGACACCAATGCAAATATTTCTGTATCATTTTTAAATTCGACTTTTAAAAATAATCTTGGTGCTTTTGCAACTGTGTTTTATAGTCGTCCAAATTCTGGAAAAACTCAAAACTTTACGAGTGTAAATAATTTATATCATGATAATTTAACAGATAATGTTAACGGAAGTGGACTTTTTTGGTTTAGAAATGATAGAGGTTCATGTACAATTAATACTAGCTACATAAATGATACTTTTGCTAATAATTCTGGAAACAGAGTTCCTTCTGCTGGTAATGATATTCCTGTAATTACTATTGGAGAATCTAAAGGAACAATTACGACAAATGTATCTAATAGCATCTTTTGGAACAATACAGATGGAAATGGAAATATTACACCTGCAATAGGAAGAAATGGAAACGAAGCATATCCTGCAATAACAAATATGTTAGTTAGTAATAGTTTAGATGCAGATAATTTTTCTAAAATAACATATAAACAGAATATACTAACTTCAGATCCATTATTTACAAGTGCAACAGAGTTTAGTTTACAAGCAAATTCACCTGCAATTAACACAGGAGATAATGCTAAAATACCTTCTTACATTAATACTGATAAACTTGGCAATACAAGAATATTTGATACTAATGTAGATTTAGGAGCTTATGAATTTGGAGCTTCTGCTGTAGCAGGATTAGCAACTCTAAATAAAATAGACTTTTCTATTTACCCTAATCCTACAAACGGAATTATAAATATTAAAATTGATAAAAATATAAAACTAATAGAAGTATATAATTTACAAGGTCAAAAAGTAGCTTCTAATAAATTTAATGAAATAAATATTAGTTCTCTTAATTCAGGAATTTATTTTATTAAAATAACTACAGATAAAAATTTAATTGGAATTAAAAAAATTGTGAAGAAATAGTATTCCCTCACAGAAAAAGAAAAAAGTTACTTAAAACACAATCATTAATTTGGTTGTGTTTTTTTTATATTACAATATCTTTGTAAAAAATATGAAAATGAATAAAGCGATATTCTTAGTTTTTCTGTTAAGTATTATTTCCTGTAAAAAAGAAAAAATAGAAACTTTTAAAATTGGTGTAGTTTCAGATTGCCAATATTGTAATTGCGATGTAAAATGGGACCGTTACTATAAAAAAGCTCCTAAAAGATTAAAAGAAGCAGTTGCTACATTAAATAAAGATACTTTAAGTTATACAATACATTTAGGCGATTTTATAGATAAAGATATTAAAAGCTTAGATAGTATTTTACCAACTTGGAAAAAATTAAAATCTACTTCTTACCATGTGTTAGGCAACCACGATTTTGATGTAAAAGACTCTTTAAAGGCAGTAGTTATTTCTAAATTAGATATAAAAAACAGGTATTATAGTATTAAAGAAAATGGTTGGCGTTTTATTATTTTAGATGGTAATGATCTAAGTTTTTTTGGTGCACTTTCACAAAAAAAGAAACTACAAACAGATTCTATTTTTAACTTACTTAAAGATAAAAATTTACCATATCTAAAGAAATGGAACGGTGCTTTAAGCAACAAACAATTATCTTGGGTTAAAAGTGAATTAGAAGAAGCTACATTACAAAATGAAAAAGTAGGCTTTTACTGTCATTTTCCAATTTTTCCAATAGACCAACACAATATCTGGAATAGAGAACAATTCTTAACTCTAATTAATCCTTACAAAAATGTAAAATTCTTTTTTAATGGTCATAATCACGCAGGTGCTTATGAACTAGTAAATAATGTACATTATTTAACTTTTAAAGGAATGGTAGACACAGAAAATACTTCTGCTTTTGCCAAAGTAAATTTTGGTAAAGACACCATTACTGTAGAAGGATTTTACAGGGAACCATCTAGAAAACTAGCCATAAAATAAGCACTGTGAAAACCTATAGTAAAACCAATTTCTTTAAACATACTTTTTGTGAGTTCGAACTGGTAGATAACTTTGAATTTCCTGAGGAAACCAATTACAAAAGTAAATCTGAAAGCATGTATTTTTATACTGATGAAGGTGTTTATAGAAAATCTAATCATTGGGGACGTGTTGCTAATTGTAGATGGAAACTAATTTCAAATAACAACTATAAAAATCAAGACATAGTTATTGGTTTTGCCAAATGGACTGCCTTCTACCCTATTAATTCAACAGAAAAAATATTTACTATTAATGTTGATTTTGAAGAAGAAACAGCAAAAATTCAACCTAGAAAAAAGAAGGAAATTATATATTCTTATACATTTTCTGAAGCTCAAAAAAGAATAAAACAAATTACACACTTGTTTGCAGATCATAAATGGGCAAGATATTTTGACATGGAAATAAAAGACTTACGTTTTAAAATTATTTCAGAATTTATTAATTCAGAAAAAACTTTGTCAGAAATAAAAAGGGACATCAAATAAAACTAGTTTTCTTTTCAGTAAATTTGTATTTGATTTTAAAATCATCAAATCTACATGAACATTCCACAAACTAGCTTTCCAAGAATTGTTATTATTGGTGGCGGATTTGCAGGTTTAGCTGCCGCAAAAGGACTTGAAAAACAAGAATTACAAGTTGTTTTAATAGACAAACACAATTACCATACTTTTCAGCCTTTACTTTACCAAGTTGCAACTGGTGGTTTAGAACCAGATTCTATTGCTTTTCCCTTAAGAAAACGTTTTAACGATGTAGACAATTTCTATTTTAGATTAGCTGAAGTTGAGAAAATTCAACCAGAAAAAAACTTAATAGAGACTTCTATTGGTAATTTAGAATATGATGAATTAATTGTTGCAACAGGCTCTACAACTAACTTTTTTGGTAATACAAATATCAAAAAATATACAATGGAAATGAAATCCATTCCGCAATCTTTAAACATAAGAAGCCTTATTTTAGAAAACTTTGAAGAAGCATTATTAACTTCTAATATTGAAGAAAGAAATGCTTTAATGAATTTTGTAATTGTTGGTGGTGGACCAACAGGTGTTGAGTTAGCAGGTGCTTTGGCGGAAATGAAAAAGGGAATTTTACCAAAAGATTATCCAGATTTAGATATTAGGCAGATGCAAATAAACCTAATACAGAGCTCTGGAGAACTTTTAAAAGGTATGAGTGCAGATGCTTCTGAAAAAGCAGAAGATTTTCTAATTAAACTAGGTGTAAATGTTTGGAAAAATTTACGTGTTTTAGATTATGATGGAAAAACTGTTACTACAAATGGTGATGACCATTTTAAAGCAGAAACGGTAATTTGGGCAGCTGGTGTAAAAGGCCAAGTTGTAGATGGTTTAAATGCAGCGTGCGTTATAGAAAGAGCTGCTAGAATAAAAGTAGATGAGTTTAGTAAAGTTCTTAACACAACAAATATTTATGCAATTGGAGATGTTGCTTGTATGTCTTCAGAAAAAAATCCTTATGGTCATCCAATGATGGCACAACCTGCAATACAACAAGGTAAATTAGTTGCTAAAAATATTATCGCTAAATTATTTGATAAAAAACAGAAAGCATTTGTTTATAATGATAAAGGATCTATGGCTACAATTGGTAGAAACAAAGCAGTTGTAGACTTACCAAAATGGAAATTTCAAGGTGTTTTTGCTTGGTTTGTTTGGATGTTTGTTCACTTGTTTTCTTTAATTGGTTTTAGAAACAAAGCTATTGTTTTTCTAAATTGGGTATATAATTATATTCGTTTCGATAGAGAAACTCGTTTAATAATTCGTCCGTATAAAAAGAAGAACAATTACTCTTTTAAAGATTAAACATGGCAAATAAAAGAATTATAAAATGTGCTAATTGTGGAACCTTCAATACAAACAAAGAGTATTGTACAAACTGTAACACGTTAATTTCTCATGAGAAAAAAAGAGAAATAAAAGCCGAAGCTATAAAACAAAAACGAGTTGATGAAGCAATTCACGAAATAGAAAACCCCAATTTAGCAGAGAGATTAAAAAACCATTCTAATTTTATGTACAGAATTTTTGGTTGGCTTTTATATTCTGTGATTATGGTTGTTAGCTTAATTGGTGCAGGTTTAGCTTGGATTATTGCAATGGTAGCTGCTGGTTAAAATGAAAAAAACGCTATTTTATTATTTTATATTTTCTTTAATAACTGGTACTTCTGTATACATTTTACAATATTTCTCTTTTCCATTACCTAAAATTGTTCGTTTTTATTTAAACGATTTTTTAATTGTTCCAATAGTACTTTATATTTGTTTACAAACCTTAAGATGGTCTAGAAATAATAACAGTTTCAAACTAAGTTTACCAATAATTTTATACGTCTGTTTTTTATATAGTATTCTTTTCGAATTTATTTTCCCTAAATATTTAGCAAGATATACCAAAGACTTTGTAGATGTTCTTTTATACTTCGCAAGCGGATTTTTATTCTACTATCTTCAAAAAAAAAAATAATACAATTCATCAACAAAAAATTACAGCTCGGTATTTATTTTTGTTTTAAAACCGAAGAACGCAACATCTTTGTATCATCAAAAAACCCAAAAGATGAAACGCATTCTATTTTTACTTTTTACTATTTTTCAGTTTTCTTTAATTGCACAAAACACTATTTCAGGAAAAGTTACCAATTCTAAAAACATTCCTATTTTAGGAGCAAATGTATATTTAGACGGAACTTACGATGGAACCTCAACTAACGATAAAGGTGAATTTTCTTTTTCAACTTCAGAGAAAGGAATACAAACTTTAGTTATTTCATACATTTCATTTGAGACCTATATTAAAACAGCAGATATTGCATCTTTTAAAAATTTAAAAATAAAATTGAGAGATGATGTAAATTCTTTAGATGCAGTTGTTATTAATGCAGGAACTTTTGAGGCTGGTGAAAAAGCAAAAGTTACCGTTTTAAAGCCTTTAGACATTGTTACAACTGCAAGCGCTTTAGGAGATGTTATGGGGGCTTTACAAACACTACCTGGAACTTCTACAGTAGATGAAGATGGTAGATTATTTGTGCGCGGTGGTGAAGCAGAAGAAACACAGATTTTTATAGACGGAATTCGTGTTTTTTCTCCTTATACGCCAAGTGCAAATAATATTCCAAGTAGAGGTAGATTTTCTCCTTTTCTCTTTAAAGGAATTTCTTTTTCTACAGGTGGTTATTCTGCTGAATATGGACAAGCTTTGTCTAGTGTTTTACAATTAAATACTATTGATGAACCTGTAGAAGAAAAAACAGATTTGTCTTTTATGACACTTGGTTTAGGCCTTGGAAATACGCAAATTTGGGGTAACAATTCTTTTAGTGTAAATACCTCTTATATTAATTTAGCACCTTACCAAGAAGCTTTTCCTGATAGAAATACCTGGAATAAACCAGTACAATCTTTAAGCGGAGAAATGGTGTATAGACATAAATTTAAAAACGAATCTTTGTTAAAATTATATGGCGCTTTTAGTTACACAGATTTCGATTTAATACAAGATGATATTAATTATGAAGATGGCTTACGTTTTGGTTTAAAAAACAGAAATCTTTATTTTAACACGTCTTATAAAAATAAATTTGGCGATAATTGGAAACTAGAAACAGGTATGAGCTTTACAAACGACCATTCTAATATTAAAATTATTAATGATGTAGTAACCGGAAATGAAAACTCTATGCATTTTAAAGTGAAGCTTAAGAAACAGTTTTCTAATCGATTTAAAATTAGTTTTGGATCAGAGTATTTTGCAACAGATTTTAAAGAAGATTATGCTGCTAATAATAGCAATAATATCGAATATGGTTTTAATAACAACATTTTTGCTTCATTTATAGAAACAGATATATTTTTCTCTAAAAACTTAGCTACTAAAATAGGAATACGTGCAGAAAATTCAGAATTATTAAATGAATTTACAATTTCTCCAAGAATTTCGCTAGCATACAAAGCAAGTAAAAATGCCCAATTTTCTTTAGCTTATGGTCAATTTTATCAAAATCCTAAAAACGAATATTTAAAATTTAGTCAAGATTTTAAAGCTGAAAACACATCTCATTTAATTGCTAATTACCAAGCAACAAAACAAGGTCAAATTTTTAGGATAGAAGCTTATTACAAAGATTATAAAGACTTGGTAAAATACGATGATAATAACCCTATTTTTAACAGTAACTTTAATAATAACGGAAGTGGATTTGCAAAAGGTTTTGATGTTTTCTGGAGACAAAATGGTAAAATAAAAAACACAGATTATTGGGTTTCATATTCTTATTTAGACACAGAAAGAGATTATAAAAATTACCCAACTGCTGCAAGACCAAGTTTTGCTTCTAAGCATAATTTATCTGTTGTTGCAAAACATTGGGTAGAAGGTTGGAAAAGTCAAATTGGTTTTACTTACAACTTTGCTTCTGGTAGAAATTACACAAACCCTAATAAAGCTGGTTTTTTAAATGCAGAAACAAAAAATTACAACTCTTTAAGTTTAAATTGGGCGTATTTAATAGATCAACAAAAAATATTATACTTTTCTGTAAATAATGTACTAGCTACCAAAAATATATTTGGTTATAATTATAAAAATACAGCAGAACCTAATGGTAACTTTAATAGACAGGCAATTGTACCCAATGCAGATAGATTCTTTTTTATAGGTTTCTTCTGGACAATTAGCGATAATAAAAAAACAAATCAGTTAGATAATTTGTAAAAATTACAATTCAGTTATTAAAAATAACAATTCGGTATGTTTCTTGTTTTAAAGTTGAAAAAACATTCGATATTTACAGTGTCAAATAAATAAAAACATTTAGTTATGAAAAATACAATCTTAATAATTACTTTTATTTTTAGTGCAATTTTTACCACAAATGCGCAAGAACAAACATTTAATTTAACCATTAATATTTCTGGTTTAAATTCTGATAAAGGAAATTTAATGGTAGGTGTTTATAATAAAAAAGACAACTTTTTAAAGAAACAATTTAAAGGAGATCTTGTAAAAATTAAAGATAAAAAATCTGTTGTTGTTTTTAAAGACTTACCAAAAGGAGAATATGCCGTTTCATTTGTTCATGATGAAAATAATAACAAAAAAATGGATACTAATTTCTTTGGAATTCCTAAAGAAGATTATGGTTGTTCTAATAATGCAACTGGCTTTATGGGCCCTCCAAAATATAATGATGCTAAATTTTTATTATCTGAAAACAAAACAATTAACATCAAAATATAAATTAACCTAAAACTTTATTAAAATGAAAAAATCAATCTTAATTATCGCAATTTTATTTGCGACAGGAATTGCTGCGCAAACAAAGTACCAAAAAGGAATGCAAAAAGCTTTTGCTCTTTGGGAAGAAGGAAAAATGATAGAAACGTCTCAACTATTTGAAAGAATTTCTAAAGCAGAACCAACAAAATGGCTACCAGCTTATTATGTTGCAACAGTAGAAATTTTAGGTAGTTTTGGTTTAAAAGACGAAACCGTTTTAAAAGCAAAACTTAATAAAGCTCAAGAGTTTTTAGATATTGCTAAATCTAATTCAGAAAACAACCCAGAAATATTAATTACACAAGCTTTTTTAAACTTAGGTTATATAGCTTTTGACGGACAAAAATACGGAATGACTTTATCTGGACAAAACACCCAACTTTATACTAAGGCTTTAGCAATTGCCCCAGAAAACCCAAGAGTTATTTTAGGTAATGCAGAATGGAATATGGGTACTGCCAAATTTTTTGGAAAATCTACAAAACCTTATTGTGAAGAAATTAAAAGAGCCATAGAACTTGGTAAAAAAGAAAAGATAGACATTGAATTTTATCCGAAATTTATGTTAGCAAGAGCTGAAGAGACTTTAAAGCAATGTGAAAAATAAAATTATATTTATACAAAAAAAAAACTTGAGATTTCTCTCAAGTTTTTTTTATGCTTTTTTAATTTTATTTGAAAGAGGATCTACATACAATTTTTTCTTGCCATAAGGCAACTGAATTCTGGCATCATGTATAGTTCCAAAAACTTTGTCACCTTCTAAAATTGTAGATTTTTTAGGCTCTAAATATTCATATATACATGTTCTATATTCGTCTAAATATTTTGGTTGAATTCTTGCTAAAAACTCAGAATAAACAACATCAAAATCTTCATTAATTTTAGTTTGCAGCCATCTATTAACTAAAGTAGTATCTAAATATGTTTTCTTAGTATTTTTACCTTGCATAGACTCTCTAAGAGGTAAATTATCATAATCATTAGAAAAAGAAGCATTTCTTCTAGTAGAAAAATCTCCAGTTTCTTTAAATTTAGATCTAGAGCCAGATGCTTTTCTTAATAACCATTTAGACATTATCCTAAAATCTTAGCAATTAATTCTTGTTTAGCTTTTTCATTGTCTCCAAAAAGCCATTGTAAAACATTGTCTTCCCAAATTTCTTCTTTCTCTGTTGCTGTAATAATTTTTTGATCTATTGCTAAGTCTAAAATTTTACCAGGATAAGAAGATTGTTTATCACTTTCCATTTCCCCTAAAGGATAAGGATCATCTAAGCCCATTAAAACCTGACTTGTACCTTGCCTTTTAAACATTAGTTTTAAGGAATCTGTATCATGAACTAAAGTATCAAAAAAGATATTTTTATGTCCAACTGCTTTTCTAGGGTGTGTTTTTCCTTCAAATAAATCTGGTCTTCCATCAAAACCTTGTATTCTTCTACCTAAATTCATTTGTGCTAATTGACCTCCATGAGCAAAACAAGTTCTAATGTTTTTAAAACGTTCTTGCATACCGTTTAAAGTATAAAAATGATAAGCATCTCCACATTGTGCTAACATCCAAATTAGATGAAAACGCCAATTGGTATTTTCTAACTTTATCATTTTATCTCCATCATAAGGATGAATTTCAATTGCTAATTTATATTTGTCTGCCAATTCAAAAATTCGATCATTTTCTTCATCAAACACACAACGCCATTGCCCAATGGAATCCATAAAATGTGTTGGTAAACACAGAACTTTTAAACCTAGTTCTTCTACACAACGTTTCATTTCATCTAAAGCACCATAAATAAAACCAGGATGCACTACAAAACCACAAGTAAATTTAGAAGGATGTTCTCTTTGAACTTTTGCATTAAAATCGTTCTGAAAACGCAATGCTTTCTTCATTTCTTCTAAACGCAAACCATTACCATATAATTGAGATAAGTTTAAAACAACTGCATGATCTAGTTTGTTTTTTTCCATCCAAAGTAATTTCTCGTCTAAGAAAAAACTAGAATCTGTTACAGGTCTTCTCCAACCTTTTTGCAACATATGCTTTCGTTCATCATCTACCCAAAAAATTTCCTTTTCCTTCATAAAATCAGGAATTTCTTCTGGATAAGGTAATAAATGTGAATGACCGTTAATACGTAATTTACGTTTCATTATTAAATTTTGTTTGGAGCCTCCATTATTGTTCCACAGTTACTACAAGTACATTTCTTTATATCTGAATAATAATTATTAAAAATAACAGGCATATCTGTTTCTATATTATCTAGCGTAAATTCTTCTCTATATAATGGTGTACCACAGTTTTCACAATACCATTCTAGGGCATCTAACATACCTTTAGAACGAGGGTATTCTATAACTAAACCAACAGTGTTTTCTTTTCTTTGTGGAGAGTGAGGTACTTTTCCTGGAAGCAAATAAATATCTCCTTCATTAATTTCTACATCAATCATTTCTCCTTTACTATCTATGATTTTTAAAATCATATCTCCCTCTAATTGATAAAAGAATTCTGGAGTTTCATTATAATGATAATCTTTTCTATTATTTGGTCCACCTACAACCATAACAATATATTCTCCATTATCCCAAACCTGTTTATTACCAACTGGTGGTTTTAATAAATGACGATGTTCATCAATCCATTTTTTAAAATTTAAAGGCTGTACTAAATTACTCATGTTTAAATTATTTTACTAGAAAAAAAATTAACAAACTATTGCTCTTGCTCCTTTTTTATTTCTCTTTAGAACAATTGTATTGTCTAATTTATTTTGATAAGAAAAAATAGTGTTTTTTCCTTTTTTTACTTCTTTAACTTTTACAGGAAAAGCAAAATCTGCTACATTATTTTCGAAACCAATAGCGTTTATATTATAACTATAATTTTCTACTAATAAATTAAATTCACTAGCCATGTCTTCTTCTAAGATATAGTGTTTACTTGTTACACCTTCCTTTACCAATAAAGCTAATTCATTACTTTTAAAACCTAGTAAAGAATTTTTCTGCACAGAAATAGCAAAACAGTTATTATTTAATTTTACTACAGAGTTGGTGTTAAAAAGGTACCCTTCTTCTTTTAAAGTTGTTAGTAAACTTTCGCTTGCTTTAGAAAAGCCAAAAGGCAAATTAGTTAAAGAAAAACTACCAGAAAGACTTATAAAATTATTTAAACAAGGTAAAGTTTTTACACTAGAGCTAGCTAATGTTGATGTTGGAAATACAGCTAATGCTCCTGTTGTCATTATAGACGATAAAAGAAATTTTCTACGATTCATTTTTAGTTTTTAGTTTGGTTATTTAAGATTCTAAAGTTAACACATTAATACTAATTCTACTAACCTGTTATAAACTTTTAGTTCTTCCACCATCTACAGGAAGGTTAATACCATTTATATAACTTGCTTGTTCACTACTTAAAAAAGTTACAGCAGCAGCAGTTTCTTCTGGTTTAGCAAAACGTTTTGCAGGTACAAAACCCTTTAATTGTTTCACAATGTTTTCTTCTGAAGTACCTGCTTGTTTAGCCTTCATGCTAATAATTTGTTCTAAACGTGCAGTATCTGTAAAACCAGGTAATACATTATTAACTGTGATTTGAAATTGACCTAATTCTGACGCAAGTGTTTTTGCCCAGTTACCAACTGCATTTCTAATTGTATTAGAAACACCTAAACCAGGGATAGGTTCTTTTACAGACGTAGAAATTACGTTAATAATTCTACCAAATTTTTCTTCTTTCATAAAAGGCACAACTGCTTGTACCAAAATTTGATTACAAACAATGTGCATTTGAAAAGCATTTATTAAATCTACAGAAGTGGCAGATAATAACTCTCCTCCTTTTGGACCACCAGTATTATTTACTAAAATATGAAACTTTAAATCTGTTGTTTCTAATGCTTTTTTTAACTCTTCTGGTTGAGAAAAATCTGCTACCAAATACGTGTGGTTCTGATTGTTATTTGGTAATTCTGCTAAAACAGCTTTTAACTTTTCTTCATTTCTAGCAACTAAAGTAATATTTACACCTTCATTAGCTAATGCAATTGCAGATGCTTTTCCTATTCCTTGTGTGCTTCCACAAACAATTGCGTTCTTGTTTTGTATATTTAAGTTCATTTCTTACTTATTTATTGTCAATAATCATTTGTTTAACCTTTACTGCTTTTACAAAATGATCTAATTTGTGTGTTTCAATCCACCATTTTGCAACTTCCATTAACAATTTAGGATTATCATTTTTATTCTTGAAAAATGCATAAAAAGACAAACCAACATTTTCTCCTTTTGTGGCAATTTTATTATCACAAACCTCAATAATTTTTGCTCTTATCTCTTTATTCATATTGTATGCATATATTTTTAGGTTCCGTAAAGAAACGCAATGCTTCAAAACCACCTTCTCTTCCTATTCCACTAGCTTTTTGCCCACCAAAAGGTGTTCTTAAATCTCTTAACATCCAAGTATTTACCCAAACAATTCCTGTGTGTAATTGTTTAGAGAATTGCATGGTTCTCTTTAAATTATTTGTCCATAGAGTAGCAGACAACCCATATTTTACATCATTAGCTAAATGCAATGCTTCTTCATCTGTTTTAAAAGACATAATTGTTACAACAGGACCAAAAATTTCTTCTTGATTCAATCTACATTTATTACTCTTTACCTCTACAATTGTTGGTTCTAAATAATAACCATTTTCACTTCCTTTTACAGTTACTTTATTTCCTCCAAAAAGAATTTCTCCTCCTTCATTTTCTGCAATATCAATATAACTTTTCACTTTTTCTAAATGCTCTTTAGAAACCAAAGCGCCAATATTTGTTTCTTTTTCTGAAGGATTTCCTACTTTTAATGCTGCCACTTTTTTGATAAAATCTCTTTTGAATTTCTCATAGATTTTTTCTTCTACAAAAATTCTACTTCCACATAAACAAATTTGTCCTTGATTAGCAAATGAAGAACGAACTGTTGTTGCTAACATTTTATCATAATCGCAATCTGCAAAAATAATATTAGGGTTTTTACCTCCTAATTCTAATGATAATTTCTTAAACATTGGTGCAGCAACTCTAGCAATGTGTGCACCCGTTTTTGTTCCACCAGTAAAAGAAATTGCTTTAATATTTTTGTGCTCTACAATTGCTTGCCCAGTAGAAGTACCTAAACCATGTACAATATTTAAAACTCCTTTTGGTAAACCAGCTTCTGTACAAATTTCTCCTAATAAATAGGCAGTCATTGGTGTAATTTCACTAGGTTTTGCTACAACACAATTTCCTGCTGCAATTGCAGGTGCAATTTTCCAAGTGAATAAATATAATGGTAAATTCCATGGAGAAATACAACCTACTACTCCTATTGGTTGTCGTAAAGTAAAGTTAACTGCATTTAGCCCAACACTTTCATGTGCTTCAGATGAAAATTGTGTTATTGCATTTGCATAAAACTGAAAATTTGCTGCAGCTCTTGGAATGTCTATTGCTTTTGCTAAACTAATTGGCTTACCATTATCTTTAGATTCTGCTTCTGCTAAGAAATCTAATTTTCCTTTTATCAATTCTGCAATTTTAGACAAAATTTTACTTCTTGTTGCCAATGTAGTGTTAGACCAACTAGGAAATGCATTTGCTGCAGCTTCGTAAGCTTTTTCTACATCTTCTTTTGAAGAATTTGGAATTTGTCCGTAGATTTCTCCTATTGATGGATTGTAGTTCTCAATCCACCTGTCAGCGATAGGAGGCAAGAACTCTCCGTTTATGTAGTTCTGGATTTTCAATATATATATTTAAATCTATTTAGGTTCAATAATTAAAAATACGGCAGTTTCACTACCAATATTTAACACTTCATGCGATGTCCTTTCTTCATTTGAAAAACTATACCCTGTTGGTACATCAACTTCTCTTACTCCTTTAACGTCTTTTATTTTAAACTTACTTCCAGCAAGTGTATAACCAAAATGTTTTTTATGATAATGTTCTTCGTGACCAACTCCAGGAGCAAACGTACATTTTAGCACTCTTAACTCTGCATTATCTTGCAAAACTTCACAAACTTTTTTTCCTTTCCAGCCTGCTTCTAAAGGATCAGGAAGCGCAGTTTTTTGTTTACAAGAGTAAAAGCTAATTATTAAAAAACAAAAAGCGAACTTTCTTATATTGAGACTTGTTTTTAATTTAAACATCTATCGCTTCTTATAAGCCGTTACTTTAATCTCTACCACCAAATCTGGATGTGGTAATTGATGCACTGCAACTGTAGTTCTTGTTGGCCCGGTTTCTTTATCAAAAAACTCTGCATAAGCTTTATTATAGCCAGCAAAATCATTCATGTTTACTAAAAATGTAGAAACATCTACTACATCTTTTATACTTACGCCAACAGTTTGTAAATTTTTATCTATATTTTTTAAAACTTCTCTTGTTTGTGTTTCTGCATTTAGATATTTAGTTCCCATTTCGTCAATAATATCTACTCCTGCTATAGAATTATCTGCTCTTCTAGAGCTTGTTCCCGAAACAAAAATAAAATCTCCCACAACTTTTACATGTGGATAAGCACCTCTTGGTGTTACTTTTTTTTCTGACATATTCTTTTATTTTGCTAATTCTAATAATTTTAATGTTGTGTTATAATTTCTGGTTGTTGCAGTAACATTTAATTTTCTTTCAAATAAATTATTAGAAAGTTTTGTTTTTGCAAAACCTGTTTCACAATAAATATAAATCATATCATTTTGTATTAAATATTTATCGTTACTAGTATCTTTTACATCAATTTTTGTTTCATATACTTTTCTGTTTAAGAATACAAAAGCAACTATTTTAGTATTATCTGTTGAAAAAGGATAATTAGCGATTGCTTTTTTCCATTTGGGAATTGTTCTTGCAATTACAGGAATATCTAAACCAAATTTGGTTTGAATTCCTTCTTTAATTTTATTGCAAGTTATAGATTTACCTTCTTTTGATTCTAAAATAATGTTTCCGCTTTGAATATATCTTTGTACATTTTTAAAACCTAAATCGTTTAATAAACCTCGAAGTTCTGCCATTGGAATTTTGTTTTTTCCTGACACATTAATTCCTCTTAGTAAAACAATATATTTTTTCATTTACTTTATAAAACTACTATTTATTACTTCTAATTAATTGCTTTTATGAATTGGTTTAGCCCTGATTGCAGCG
>TARA_R110002049_G_scaffold307171_1_pt1 | contig 16725 bp, 13 predicted proteins | sample TARA_R110002049 | Tara Oceans TARA_R110002049 (sample SAMEA4396941) | marine metagenome | biome: Polar Biome; feature: [SRF] surface water layer (ENVO:00010504); material: water (ENVO:00002006), including particulate matter (ENVO:01000060) such as... | depth 5 m | reverse complement strand
TTGAATACATATTACTGAAACAACGCCATTTTAAACTAGAGCCTTTTACAATTTATTTATAAAAGTATATAATACTTCTAAACTTTCACCTGTTTCCCGGTAGAACCCGATTTATTAGGAATTAATTCATAAACAAAACCAGGCTTTAATCCTGCTTCTTTTCGGTGCGATACATATAAAATAGCTGTGTCGGTTTCTGAGGCAATTTTATTTATCAATTCTACAAACAGTTTAGCATCTGCATCATCTAACCCATTGGTGGGTTCATCTAAAATAAGCAATGGCGGTTGTTTTACCATAGCTCTCGCAATTAATACCAAACGTTGGTATCCGTTGGACAGTGATAAAAAAGGCTGTTTTCTAATATCAAACATTTGTAGAACGTTTAGCCATTGATGTGCTATTTTAATTTGCGCATCTGTTGGTGTTCTATATAATCCCATAGAATCAAAAAACCCGGAAACAATCATGTTTCCTATGGAATCTGAACGTTTAAAACCGCGTAGCATTTCTGACGAAAAATAACCTATTTTCTCTTTTATGTCCCAAACACTTTCTCCACTCCCTTTTTTTACTCCAAAAAGCGTGATATCTTGTCCGTAAGCTTTTGGGTTATCGCCAAAAACCATACTCAATATGGTACTTTTCCCTGATCCATTGGGACCTATTAATTGCCAGAATTCACCCTTATTAATTTCCCAGCTTATATCTTTTAAAATGGTTCGATCTCTATAAACTACAGTTACATGATTAAACTTAACTAATGGGTTAATTTGCTCCGAAACAACCTTATAAGGTTTAGGCAAAGCCTCTAAAAAAGTTAAGGATTCCTTTTTGTCAAAACTATTCGAGTGATTAAATTCTACAGGTATGCCATCCAGTAATTGGTACGTTTTATCAATAAACGACAGGATATCGTCTTTTCTGTTTGTAATTTGAATAATTGGTAAAGAACGCCCTAAATAGGCTAATGTTTGTTGAATATCTGCTTGTGCAACTGTATCTAAATTACCAAAAACATTATCTAAAATAAGATATTCTGGTTTTTGAGAAATGATATGATTTAACAAGGCTTTTTTCCGTTCACCTTCAGAAGCATGCTGTAAGCTATTTTTAGTGTCGGTTACAATATCAAAACGCCCGTGAATAATTTCTTCTTCAATACATTTATTTAATGTTATTTCGGAAAAAAGAGCGCCTTCTAAATTTGAATAATCACTTAGTATTTTACCAGAAACAATACTATCAATAAGTTGCAGCTTATTGTTTTTGTTAGAAATATAAAATGCGATATGTTTTGGTAAAAGGTTAATTTATTTACTTAACTAAAAGATTAAATTATAAGTCGTTGGTATGGAACGGTATTAAACCATCAATAGGCCTGCGTTCAAAATTGCCAACCGTAAAGCCCATTTCTTCAGCAACTTCATTTATTTCTTGCTGTGCAAAATAAGCAATAGATCCTGCAAAATGTACGGGAACAGTTTTAAGTTCTTCTTTAAATTGCATAATCATATTGGTGGCAAATAACCGAATCCCCTTTTTTATAAGATTTATAGTGTATTCAGAATCTTTATGTAAAAACATAAACTCTGCGAAATTTGCTAAATAGGCGTTAGGACTAGGTTGTTTATATAAATTATATTTTATAAAATCTGCGTCCATATTAAACTTACTGCCAAAGGCCACTCTTACATTTTCTGGCATGTGGTTAAAATAATAATCTCTAATTAACTGCTTACCATAATAATTACCGGAAGCATCATCCATCAGGGTATAACCAAGAGATTTAACGCGCTGGTGCAACCGCTCGCCATCATAATAGCTACAATTTGAACCTGTACCCAAAATACAAACCACTGCAGCTTCTTTAGGGTGATTAATCGTAGCGTATACGGCGGCTAAAGTATCTTCATTAACTTCTATATGGGCATTTACAAATATGGCCTCTAAAACAGTTTTTAAAAGTGCCCGCGCATTTTCTGTTCCACATCCAGCACCATAAAAAAAGACGTGAGTTACCTTCTCGCTATTAGTCTTTAAACCCTGACTTTTTAAAATTCTTTTAGCAAGCTTTTTTTCGGTAAGAATTGCAGGATTAAGCCCTTTAGTACGAATCTTTTCCAATAATTTATTTCCGTTACTATCTACCGCTATCCAATCAGATTTAGTAGAACCACTATCAACAATTAAAATCATAAGTAATAGAATTACAAGATTAATAACATAACGTAAACTTCAAAGAAAAAACGAAATATTAAAATTAAGATCCCGATTATCATCGGGATTAGTTCAACTTAACTGTTTTGATTTCATCTTATGAATTTATCAAAACAGGGGTTCACTAAAAAACTCCACAGATTACTGTGCCACTTACACAATAACTCTGCGGAGTTATTATATTTTTATTAATATACTATTTTACTGATGCGATATGTTGAGCCAAATCAACCAATTTAGTTGAATAACCAAACTCATTATCATACCAAGATACCAGTTTTACAAAGTTATCATTTAATGCCATACTAGCATTAGCATCAAATGTACTTGTTTTTGGCTCAGATACAAAATCTTGAGATACAACACCTTCTTCTGTGTAACCTAAAACACCTTTTAATTCGTTTTCAGAAGCATCTTTTAAAGCTGCTTTAATTTCATCCCAAGAGGCGCTTTTTTCTAAACGACATGTTAAATCTACAACAGATACATCAACAGTTGGCACCCTGAACGCCATACCTGTTAACTTTCCGTTTAATTCTGGAATTACTTTTCCTACTGCTTTGGCTGCGCCTGTAGATGCCGGCACAATGTTTACCAATGAAGAACGACCTAATCTGTAATCTTTTTTAGATGGCCCATCAACTGTAAATTGTGTTGCTGTTGCTGCATGAACTGTTGTCATTAAACCTTCTGCAATTCCAAATTTATCATTGATTACTTTAGCTAATGGCGCTAAACAGTTAGTCGTACAAGAAGCATTAGAAACAATGGTATCAGCTGCTGTGACGTTTTTATGGTTTACACCCATTACAAACATTGGTGCATCTCCAGATGGTGCTGAAATGGCTACTTTTTTGGCGCCTGCCTTAATGTGCTTACCTGCGCCTTCCAGGTTTGTGAAGATACCTGTACAATCTAAAACAACTTCGGCACCAACAGCATCCCATTTTAAATCTTCTGGGTTACGCTCTGCGGTAATTCTAATTTCGTTTCCGTTAACTACTAAGTTTCCGTTTTTTGTTTCAATGGTACCATCAAACTGTCCGTGAACAGAGTCGTACTTTAATAAGTAAGCTAAATGCTCTACATCCAACAAATCGTTAATTCCTACTACTTCGATATCATTTGATCTGGAAGCAGCTACCCTAAAAGCAATTCTACCTATTCTACCAAATCCGTTAATTCCAATTTTTAATTTTGACATATTCTTGTGTATAAATGTTAAGTGCTCATAATGTCTGAGACACGCAATAATTCCAAATTTATTTTTGTTTTACCTTTTATGGCCATTTCTAGAGGCGTTAATTCCATTTTATTGCTAATTAAACCCACCATGAAATTGGTTTTTCCCTCTAATAAAGATTCAACAGCTTTAACGCCCATTCTGCTTGCTAAAACGCGATCAAAACATGATGGAGATCCACCCCGTTGCATATGGCCTAAAACAGATACTCTAACATCGTAACCTTCCATGTTTTCATCAACGTAATCTTTTAGTTCAAAAATATTTTTCCCTATTTTATCGCCTTCAGCTACAATAACGATACTTGATGTTTTTCCAGATGTTCTACTTTTATCCAAAGAATCAACAAGTCTATCTAAACCTAAATCTTCTTCTGGTATTAAAATCTCTTCCGCTCCACCGGCAATACCAACATTGAGTGCTATATGGCCAACATCGCGCCCCATAACTTCAATAAAAAACAATCTGTTATGAGAACTTGCCGTGTCACGAATTTTATCAATGGCGTCAACCACAGTATTTAAAGCCGTATCAAAACCTAAAGTATGTGTTGTACCAACAATATCATTATCAATGGTGCCAGGAATTCCCATAACTGGAAAATCAAACTCCTCATTAAAAATTATGGCGCCGGTAAAAGATCCATCACCTCCTACAACAACAAGGCCATCAATATTAGCATCAACCAATTGTTTAAATGCTTTTTCTCTACCTTCTTTAGTTCTAAATTCTTTCGAACGCGCCGATTTTAAAATAGTGCCTCCCTTATTTAAAATCCCTCTTACACTTCGGGCATCCATTTGTTTAAAATCGCCTTCTATCAACCCTTCATATCCACGGTAAACACCAACACATTCTATATTGTGGTAAGCACATGTTCTAACTACTGAACGAATGGCAGCATTCATTCCTGGAGAATCGCCTCCTGATGTTAAAACGGCTATTTTTTTTATCATTTTTGGCATTAAATATTATTATTTTAAGGTAAAATTACTAAACAAAAACTATAATAACCTACCATTTGTCATATTTTAATACCACTTGTTAAACTATAACGTTTTAGTTAATAAAAAAAACTGTATGTTAAAAAAAAGGAAAGTAATTATACACTAAAATAACTTTTTTTATTCTTCAGAAGACGTCTTAAGGTTAACAAAACTTGGCAATACATTTTGATCTTCGCCAGCATTTTGATCTTGTAGTTCTTCCTCTTTTTGTTTCTCTGCTTTTTTAAAGAAGTTTTGGATCAACTCTTTAAAAGTATCAAAATCTACATTATAAGAAAGTCCTATGCCTTGTGTATAGCCTATAGCTTCACCAAAGCTTCTTATGCTATTTTCTCTGTTAAACACATTTGCCGTTAAGGTCCCTTCGTCATTTAATAAAAAACTAATCTCTACATCTCCAGCAACTACGGTTTCACTTGCACTAGCCGCCCCAATGGGTACCCCCACTTTACCATTAATTAGCACCCGATCACTTATTTGGGTTTGTAGTGTAACTCCAAATCTATCGTCGGTTTGATAATCTGGACGGTTTTGCCCAACTTCATAGTTCAATCCAATATTAAGTTTTCCGTCTCCATTTGAAAAAACACCATTAAGTATTCCATTAAGGCGCTCTGCTATAGTTCCTGAAACGTTAAATTCTCCTGAACCTCTAGGTTGAAATGACCCACCCGATGCCAAGAAGTATAGTGCCTGATTCCCTCTTTCATCTTCAGATTCTAATCTATATTGCAACTCAGATTTAATGGCCGAATTTACATTAGGAAATTCAAATGTGAATTCAGGGTTAAATTGTTCTAAATTACCTGTTAATGCAATGTTTAACTCTACTGGAATACTTCTATTAATAGGATTATCTAATAAAGGTGATGGATTTGCCTGTGTTTTATATATGGCATTCATTCTAATTATGGCATTTAACGGATCGCCTTGCCAGGCTATAGTTCCACCAGGCTCTACAATAAATTCCTTTTGAACCAAACCGCCATAGGCAAAGTTGTAAATGCCTTCAAAAACCGCAAAATCCCCCCACATATTAAATTTACCGTTGGTATTGATTTCAACTAATAATCCTCCTCGCCCTCGGCCTTTTAACGAATGTCCCGTGTTTTTGTCTATAATAATTTCAACTTCGGCATCTTCTGTTAAGTCTAAATCAAAATCCAATTCAATTCCTTTAACATTGTTTACAACAAACTCTTTACCATTTTCCCTGGCTTCCTTTTCTTCATTGGTTATAAAATGTATATAAGAATTATCACCGAAAGACTCTGCATCATTCATGGGGATTTTAAACACTGTTCCCGCTTTTGTTTCAGCTACAACACTTATAACCAGTTCATCAGTTGGTCCGGAAATGCTTGCTCTTCCACCAACAAAAGCAGTACCATAATAGGGTGCATCTTCACTTTCCTTGGTATCTAGAACCAAAAATCTCGTAGTACTTAAATCTAAATCTAAACTCCAATTTGAAAAATTTATGTGACTTATAGAACCATTTAATTCGCCTTTAGACCTATACTTGGTGTCGGTTAACTTAATTTTATTAAAAATAAAACTTTGGTTTTTAAGTGTTACTGATGCATTATCATTAAAATTACAATCTATGTTTAAATAAGGAATACCCAAACCCGATTTTTTTAAAGTAAGCTCTCCGTTTATATCTGGTTGCCTTAAATCCCCTACTACTTTTACATTACCTGTGGCATCGCCTCTTATATTGCTTAAAACCCCATCAAGTAAAGGGTTAAGTGGTGATAGATCAAATTTATTGAAATCCAGGTTTACATTTATTTTCGATTTATTTCTGGTAACATCAATATCTCCCTTGGCTATAAAAGATTTTGATTCATCATTTTTTATGGTAGCATTTACGTTATAATTCGTTAAATTTTCATTACCTGTTATTGCTGCATCAAAAGAGCCTAATAAAAAATTGTTTACCGTAAAATTGTCGATAACAATGGTGGAATTTGGCAGATAACTTCCGTTTTGTTGTAATACATCCAACTTACCATTAACATTACCTGCCAATGACAAGCTATCAATATCTGGAGTTATTTTGGCTAAATCGACATTTTTAAAATTAAGTTTTAAATCCTTTTGGGTAGAATCTTTTATAAAACCGGAAAGTTTAATTTCTTCATCCTTATGATTTATTTTAAATCCATCAATTTTAAACGAGGTTAATGGTTTATTGAATGAAATTTTATTAAATCTATCCTTATTTTCATTAATAAACCATTTATTGTTTTTAATGGTAACGTCTGATTTTTTAAATCCTATAACCGATTCATTTTCTTCATTTATAGTATGATAGAAGCTTAAATTAAAACTATCGCTGTTTTGTTTTCCACCTTTAAACTCAGAGCGCATAAACAAAGTATCATTTACCGTTACGTTAATAAGGTTAAATTTAGAAAGATCATAATATTTGGTATTCAAACTATCTAATTCTACATAGGTATTAAAAAGCGGATTACTATTATCTATTTGCAGCTCAATATTTTTTACAAAGTTATTGATATACTTAATTTCCGGCGATTTAAAGGTGAGCCTAAAGTTGCGCTCATCGCTCTCTACTCTACCGCGTATAAAGGTGTTTTTGCCAAGTTCAACTTCTGGAAAAACAACTTCAACAATCTTATTATAAATTTTAAAATTGAAATCGACACTTTGATTAGTATGTACTTTATGGGGAACATAATTTGTGTAAATATGCCCAAGTGAGTTCTCAAAAAGCTTCTTTAAATCATTAAATCGATAATGCCCTCTTAAATCGCCCTCAATAATGTCAGGTGAATTAATTTCAATAAACCTTATATCGTCTTCAAATCTTGATGAAATATCGAACTCTTCAAAATAATATGTGCCGTGTTCATTTTTATAGGATGTTCTTCTAAATGAAATTTTACCATAAGCATCATCATAGCTGCTGGCATTCATATTCATTTTAACGGTACTTTCAAAAATTGAAATACTATCTTTTTTAACAAAATTTAGTGCATTTAAATTGGCATAATCAACTTTTGCCTCAAAATCATATTTGTTAACAGCTTCAGAAAAATCTACAAGTCCGGTGAAATTAAGCTGCAAGTTTTTATCGTTGGCAATTAAGTTCCCATCAAAAATGTTGTTTCTAACGTTTCCTGCTACTTTTACACCTTTGTAATTATAGTTGTTATAAACTAATTGAAAAACTTCTCCTTTAACTTGTGTATCAATAGTTTCGGCAACAAACCCTTTGCCATCAACATCAAAATTTAAAGATGCCATTCCAACATTTGGATCGTTTAAAAAAGTACCAAAATCAAAATTTTCAAATATAACGTTGCCTTTGTAAGCGGCATTGTCAATATCATTTATCTTATTTATTTCCAGATTAGAATCAACAAAACCTAAATCGGTATTAATTTGGATATTTGCAATAACTTTTGAAGAGGTTACTTGCGAATTCCCTCTAATAGAAAACTTACCCAATCTATCAAAGGATGTTGGTATGGCTTCACCTAAAACGTTTGGCAATAAGGATTTTAAATCTTTATATGTTGACGACAGGTGTGAAAAATCTCCATTCATATAAACGTTATCTTCTTCTGAATTAAATAAGTTTTTAAACTTTATATCTCCATGAATGTTGGTGTTTGTACTTGTGGTCAACCTTAAATTATCGATTTTTAAATCATTTAAAGTACCCGATAGATCGGCATTGAACTTTGCGTATTGGTTAACACCAAATTCATTGTAAAATGTATTTAATTCATCTAATAATATGTTGGAATCTTTAAAACTTGCTTCCACTAGAACCTTATCAACAAAAAATTGTAAATCTTCTCTTTGATACAAAAACTTTAAATGGCCTTTTAAAACAGAATGCGGTGTTTTTATGTTTAAATTGGCAAAAGTCATATCAGTAAGGGTATAACTAAAATTGGTCATCATATTCTTCACAATGACCCCTCTGCTATCTTCAAATGACAATGTATTAATGCGCGCACTTACATCGCTGCCATTAATTAAAAAATTTGTAGCATTTATATTTAAATCATTAAAATCAAGGCGTTTGGAAACTTCTCTATTGTCATCAGATAACGTAAAAATGCCATCGTAAATAGATACATCGCTTGATGACAATAAAAAACTACTGCCTGCTTTTCTCGGATTATCATCATCAAATTTAGCGACAAAAACATCTAAATTGGTATCTGTGGCCCCCTTGTAGGTCTTGATATTGAAAATTAAATTCATCATATCAATATCTCCAAAAACCAATTTGCCATTATATAAATTTCTAAAACTCAAAATAGAGGTATTAAGTTCTGCAATACTAATAAGCGTGTCCTTTTTGTAATCTTCAACATACACATTTTTAAGTTCAACATCGCCATTTAGCTGTAAGCCTACTTTATAAATACTTATATTAGTTCCAAAGTTGTTGTTAATGCGTTTTGTAGCATAATTTCCCAGAGCAGTTTGTACGGGCGGAATAGAAAGTATCAATACCAAAATAATAAACAACATCAAAATGATGCCGACAATTTTATATAGTATTTTAAATGCTTTTTTGATACTTTTTAAGGTTATAATTTAAATAAGAATATCCTACTTTTGTAATTACGAATAAATATTACGCTTCAGACGTTTATTTGTTTTCAAAATTAACAATTATTGTGCCTAAAATTGATTAATGACCGAACAAAATATTTACATACTAGGAATTGAGTCTTCATGCGATGATACAGCGGCTTCTGTAATACATAACGGTAAAATTTTAAGCAATGTTGTTGCTGGCCAAAAAATACACGAAGCCTTTGGTGGCGTTGTGCCCGAATTGGCTTCTAGAGCGCACCAGCAAAACATAGTTCCCGTAGTACATCAAGCACTTAAAAAGGCAAACATTTCAAAAGACAAACTACATGCTATTGCATTTACCCGTGGCCCGGGCTTAATGGGGAGTTTGTTGGTTGGCACCTCGTTTGCCAAGTCTTTGGCTTATGGTTTAAATATTCCGCTTATTGATGTTAACCACATGCAAGCGCATATTTTGGCCCATTTTATTGATGAAGAAGGATTTAACAAACCTCCTTTTCCGTTTTTAGCCATGACCATTTCTGGCGGACACACCCAAATTGTGAAGGTTGATAGCTATTTTGATATGACCGTTATTGGCGAAACCATTGATGATGCCGTGGGTGAAGCGTTTGATAAAAGTGGTAAAATTTTAGGTTTGGGCTACCCTGCAGGACCAGAAATTGATAAACGTGCGAAATTGGGAAACCCAAAAGCGTTTAAATTCACCAAACCCAAAGTAGATGGTTTGAATTTTAGTTTTTCCGGTTTTAAAACGGCTATTTTGTATTTTATTCAAAAAGAAGTAAAAGCGAATCCTAATTTTATAGAAAAAAACCTAAATGCTATTTGCGCCTCAATCCAATACACCATTATTGGAATTTTGATTGATAAATTAAAACTGGCTACAAAACAAACAGGCATCAAACACATTGCCATTGGTGGTGGGGTTTCGGCTAATTCTGGAATACGACAAGCTTTAAAAGACGGTGAACAAAAATTTGGTTGGACAACCTATGTTCCCAAGTTTGAATTTACTACCGATAATGCCGCTATGATTGCCATTGTTGGCTATCTTAAATATTTAGAAGGTGATTTTGCGGAACAAAGTGTAACGGCTTCGGCTAGATTGAAAATATAGTTTGCAGTATTCAGTGGCAGTTGGCAGTCACTCATATTTAAACCCTGAAATCGTTATTCGTAAATCGAGAATCGTTTTTCTTTTTATCTTCGCATCATGCAACTCTTCTACAACCCAAACATAACCGAAACCACAAAAGATTTTTCTTTTGATAAAGAAGAAAGCAGGCATATTGTAAAAGTATTGCGCAAAAATACTGGCGACATATTACACATTACTAACGGAAATGGATGGCTATTTACTGCTGAAGTTGCTATCCCCGATATTAAAAAATGTACGGTTAGTATTGTTTCTAAAACATTACAACCCAAACGGATTTATAATTTACACTTAGCCGTTGCTCCAACAAAAATGAACGACCGTTACGAATGGTTTCTTGAAAAAGCGACTGAAATTGGCGTTGAAACCATAACCCCTATTATTTGCAACCATAGTGAACGAAAAATTATAAAAAAAGGCCGTTTTGAAAAGATTTTACAGTCGGCTACCAAGCAATCTTTAAACTGTTATTTACCAAAATTGAATGATGCTATTGCGTTTAAAGATTTTATAACACAGAATTTTACAGGCGATTTGTTTATTGCCCATTGCGAGGAAACCGACAAAAAACCATTAAAAAATGAACTTAAACCAAAAACGAACATCACGGTTTTAATAGGTCCCGAAGGCGATTTTTCTGTTAAAGAAATCGCGCAAGCGCTTCAGAATGGTTTTAAACCTGTAACTTTGGGAGAAACCCGATTGCGCACCGAAACGGCAGCCATTGTAGCTTGCCATTCAGTTGCGTTTATAAACGAATAATACTATATGAAGTCAATAGTTTCTATATTCTTTTTTCTCTTCTCTATTTTCTTGTTTAGTCAGGATTTGGCTATTTTAAAATACAAAGGCGGTGGTGATTGGTACGGAAACCCGACTGCTTTACCCAATTTAATCGCGTATTGCAATCAAAACATTAACACTAAAATAAGCCCGAAACCTGAAACGGTTGAAGTTGGCAGTACCGATATTTTTCAATATCCACTATTGCACATGACGGGACATGGCAACGTATTTTTTAGCGAAACTGATGCTGAAAACCTTCGGGATTATTTAATATCAGGTGGGTTTTTACACATTGACGATAATTACGGTATGGAGCCTTACATTAATAAAGAGCTTAAAAAAGTGTTTCCTGATAAAGATTTGATAGAGCTTCCAACCAATCATGACATATTTAATAGCGCTTATAAATTCCCAAATGGCCTACCAAAAATCCATGAGCACGATGGCAAACGTCCGCAAGCTTATGGCATTTTTCATGAAAACCGGTTGGTTTTATTATTTACCTATGAAAGCGATTTGGGCGATGGTTGGGAAGACCCCGAAATACATAACGACCCCGCAGATGTTAGAGAAAAAGCATTAAAAATGGGTGCTAATATTGTAAAATATGCTTTTGAAAACTAAATTAATTTCAGAATTACGATTTACAATTTTCGATTGCAATTCGTAAATCATAAGTCAAAAATCGTAAATCAATTGCAACTCACCCACTACAATACCAATTTTGAGTCAAAAACATTTCCAATCATACTGGTTTGCGATCATGTAACCAACGCACCAAATATTGGTAGCTTATTTAGAGTTGCTGATGCTTTTGGTATTGAAAAACTTATTCTTTGTGGTACTCATATCCCGATGGGGCGCAAAATGGCAAAAACATCCAGAGCTACTGAAAAAGTCGTGAATTATGAAATTCAGGAATCGGCTTCAAACCTTATTGAAATACTAAAAACCGAGGGTTATCAAATCATTTCATTAGAAATAACAACCCAAAGTCAAGCCATTCATAACTTCAAATTTTCAGCAAAAAAACCAATTGCCTTAGTTATTGGTGATGAAAATTTTGGCATATCAGAAGACATTTTAAGGCATTCTGATGCTGTAGTCCATATTGATATGTTTGGTAAAAACAGTAGTATGAATGTGGTACAAGCTACCAATATTGCACTTTACGAAATAACAAAACAGCTGTCGTCGGTCATATCGAAATAAGGTGCGATTGGGACATCTCGTTATCTTTACCAATAAAACCCAAAATATTCTTCTTTATGTGATTTCCCATTTTCATTCGAAATGACTAGATTTACTCAACTAATTTTTTTCAATTGAATTCAAACACTATTTCCAACGGAATTTTAAAAGCAGTAGCAATAATTTTGGGCATTGCGCTATTGCTTTACTTTTTATATCAAATACAATCAGTAATTAGCTATATAGCTATTGCGGCAGTTATTTCATTAATAGGCAGGCCTATTGTTTTGTTTCTCGAGGGGAGACTAAAGTTTACAAATACCATAGCTGTTATTGTTTCAATGGTTTTGCTTTTAGGGTTATTTATAGGTGTAATCGGACTTTTTATTCCACTTGTTATGAAACAAGGGCAGAATTTATCGCTTCTAAATATTGAAGAACTCCAAGTAAGTATTGAAAATTTATATATCGAGATAATTAATTATTTTGATTTACGTAAAATTGATGTTGAAGAATCAATTAAAGATTCCGATTTAATGTCTAAAATAGATTATTCATTAATTCCAGACTTTTTAAACTACATTGTTAGTGGCTTAGGAAGTTTTAGTGTTGGTTTATTTTCAGTATTATTTATATCGTTTTTCTTTTTAAAAGACAGTCGTTTATTCGAAAGTGGCATACTTACATTTATTCCTGAAGGCAAAGAATCGCGTTGGAAAAATTCGTCAACAAAAATTAAAGACTTATTGTCGAGGTATTTTGTCGGTCTCATTTTTCAAATATTAATTCTATTTATTATTTACACCATAGGATTGCTTATAGTAGGCGTTGAAAATGCTATTGTCATTGCGTTTTTATGTGCTTTACTTAATTTAATTCCTTATGTTGGCCCATTAATAGGTGCTTTTTTAATGCTGCTTTTAACTATGACAAGTAATTTAGGACAAAGTTTTAGTGATGTTATTTTGCCAAAATCGCTTTGGGTTTTAGTGGTTTTTGGCATTGGGCAATTAGTAGATAATTTTGGAAGTCAGCCTATCATTTTTTCAAAAAGCGTGAAATCGCATCCTTTGGAAATATTTCTGATTATTTTAACCACCGGAATCCTTTTTGGCGTTATAGGTTTAATAATCGCCGTACCCGCATATACTGCCATAAAAGTGATTTTGAAAGAATTTTTATCTGAAAACAAAATTGTTAAAAAACTTACTAAAGACTTATAGTTCCACTTGAATACTTCCATTTTAAATACTGAAATTCAAGAGTTTATAAATACAAATCTCAATTCTGATATTGCTTCTATTTTATTAAAGGGCACCACGTTTCCTTCAGTACAAACAAATGAGATTGTTGAACAAATTGAAGCAAAAAAACGCTGCGAAAAGAAATTACCAACTTGGTACCACACGAAAAATATTTACTACCCCAATAAACTTAATATCGAGCAAACCTCCTCTGAAATTACCGCAAAATATAAATCGGGTTTAATTTCCGGTGATTCTATCATCGATTTAACCGGTGGTTTTGGAATAGATTGCTATTACTTTTCAAAAGCATTCAAAACGGTTGAACATTGTGAGATGAATGAAAACCTGTCGAAAATTGTAAAACATAATTACAAGCTACTAAATATTCAAAATATTAGAACCATAAATACTGATGGTATTGAATATTTAAAGACAAACCACAATAAATATGATTGGGTCTATATTGATCCTTCCCGCCGTCATGATAGTAAAGGCAAAGTGTTTTTTCTTAAAGATTGTTTACCCAATGTTCCTGAACATTTGGACGTACTTTTTAAGACATCGCATAATATATTAATTAAAACATCGCCTTTGCTCGACATATCGATTGGTATTAACGAATTAAAACATGTAAAAACCATTCATATTGTTGCTGTTAATAATGAGGTAAAAGAATTGCTTTGGATTTTAGAAAACGGTTTTAATGATGATATTTCTATTGAAGCCGTCAATATCAAAAAAGAAACCAACGAACATTTCAAGTGTTCAATTGAAAATGAAAAACAAATAGAATCAAAATATTGCAAACCACTCGCCTATTTATACGAACCTAATAGCGCCATTTTAAAATCTGGTGCATTTCATTCTGTATCTTATCAGTTACACGTTTTTAAAATTCACAAGCACGCCCATTTATATACCAGTAATGTGTTAATTGATTTTCCTGGCAGGGTTTTTAAAATTGAAAATATACTGCCTTATAATAAAAAGGCATTAAAAAAACTTGGTATTACAAAAGCGAATATTACCATTAGAAACTTTCCTGTATCCGTTCAAAACATCAGAAAAAAATTTAATATTAAAGATGGAGGACATATGTATTTATTTTTTACTGCAGATTTAAATAATAATAAAATTATAATACTTACCAATAAAGTAAATTATTAATTTTGATACAGACAATAATTCATTCAAATAAAACACATTTTCAAGCAGTTATTGCTTAATTTTATTTTGTTATAAAACATCCATAACTAAAAGTTCGATACCCAAGGACAATGATTAAATGGATGCTACATGTGACCAATAAAAAACAATAAATATAAACACATGAAAAAAATTATTTACGCCGTAGCCATAGTCATTCTTATTGTGCTAATCGCAGTTTACTATTCACTCAATTATGGTAATGAAAATGGGCCCGTTTCCGTTTTAATAAATATTGACAATGTAAATGATTTTGATTTTAAATCGCATGATTCGGTAATGGTTGCAGCTAGCTTTTTATATCGCTCCAATGATTTTAAAAACTTTATACAAGGTGAGCATTATAGAGATGCTTGGTCTGAGCCCATAAAAGTTCCAATTGTGTTTCTAGATACATTGCACGGTGGTTCAGAAATTGTAGATGTAGGCGGAGGCAAACAAACCAAATCTTTGAAATTACAAGCGCAAAACGGCATAGTTTACACTTTAAGAAGTATCAATAAAAACCCAAATCCCTTAATTCCGGAAGCTATCAAAACCTTAGGGTTGGAAAATATTATTATTGATGGTATTTCTGCACAACATCCTTATGGGGCTATTCCCGTAGCATATTTAGCAGAATCTATTGGTTTATTACACACCAACCCAAAAATAGTGTTTGTGCCAAAACAACAGCGTTTAGATAAATATAACGAAGAATTTGGCAACAAACTTTTTTTGCTAGAATATGAAAAGAAGAACAAAGTTAATTGGACAAACTACGAGAATGCCATTGAAATTATTGATACCGATAATCTCATAGAGCTTAAAAATAAAAAGAGAGATCGTTTAAAAATTGATGAAGCTTTATTGATTAAAAACAGGCTTTTCGATTTAATAATTGGTGATTGGGATAGACATGCAAAACAATGGGGATGGGTCCTAATTAATGAAGAAAACACTTTAAACGCCATACCTTTAGCGGCAGATAGAGATAATGCATTTTTTGATGTTGATGGCATTATTCCATCTTTGGTTTCCAACCCAAATATTGTTAAGGAATTACGCTCTTTTGAGGAAAACATTGAATATATGTCTGGATTGGTACAACCTTTTGACAGGTATTTTTTAATAAAAACCGATGCTGACCTTTTTATTGAACAAGCGAACGTTTTGAAGGATGAATTAAGTGATAAATTGATTGATGACGCACTAAATAAATGGCCAAAAAATATTCGTGAATTAAATGCTGAGGATATTCGTAGAAAAATAATTTCACGAAGAGATAATATTGTTAAGCACGCTGCCAATTTTAAAAAAAGAATTGATGAAGCTGGCAATCTTGAAAACTGGCCATTAAAAGGCTCCGAAGATTTAAAAATTAACGATTCCTTAAAAAACTGTTTTGAGTGTATCTGAAATTATGTCGTTTTTTAAAAAGATTCTTTTACATATTTAAAATATGCTACATAAACCAGCACATAACTGGCTTTGTTCATATAAATCTACCGAAGTAAATTACCCAAGCTTATTCATTTTATGTCGAATACCACCATTGTAAACTTTCCAAACCTAAGAATATCATTATCAAAGTCAACTTTGAAATGATATTATTTTTGCAATTATTTAATAAAATTCATTAATTTAGATTATTATGTATTGTAATAAACTTTAATTTGAAACTTCATTTACTAGACAGAAGTAGTATTAACAACAGTTCATTTACAACCAAAGTAAATGAATATCCATACTTTTTAAAAATATGGCACTATCACCCAGAATTAGAACTGGTGGTTATATTAAAGAGTGAAGGCACGTGCTTTGTTGGAGATCGTATAGAAAAATTTGAAGTTGGCGATATTATTCTTTTAGGAAGTAATTTACCGCATATGTGGCTAAATGATGACGGTTATTTTAATCGTGATTCACACAACGGCGCAAAAGCCATAGTGGTTCATTTTAAGATGGATTATTTAGGAAAAACTTTTTTTGAAACCCCGGAAATGAATCATCTTTTAGTACTTTTTGAGCGGGCTAAATATGGATTAAAGTTTTTGTAACTATTCAGGTTCTATATTGGGATTGACATCAACCTTT
>TARA_R110002049_G_scaffold61408_17_pt1 | contig 16736 bp, 13 predicted proteins | sample TARA_R110002049 | Tara Oceans TARA_R110002049 (sample SAMEA4396941) | marine metagenome | biome: Polar Biome; feature: [SRF] surface water layer (ENVO:00010504); material: water (ENVO:00002006), including particulate matter (ENVO:01000060) such as... | depth 5 m | reverse complement strand
AGGTTGGCGGGCAAGCCATCAATCGAGTCATTACACCGGGCCACATGACCGGCGATGCAAGAACATCTTCGACGCTCAGCTCAGTCTGGAATACGGCGTTCGGGTTTCCAACGGCATGCCGGCTCGCCTTGGCGCGTACCGATGCAAAATCGTCGAGCGTCGTACCATAGCGCTTCATGTGCTCGAACCCTGCGCCACCAAAATAGCGCAGCGCGGGAGCCAGTTCCGGCTGGTCTACTAACGTCTGGCTAATCTCATCAAAAGGGTCAAACGGGCTGGGACGATCATCAAAGATTGAACCGATCGCACCGGCCCGCATTTGCTCAAAACCCAGCACCAGCACGCAATCAGACACACCACTTTCGATGATCTGCCGTCCCAGGTATAGAGCGGTGGAACCCGTGGCACAGTTGTTATTGACGTTCACAATTGGAATACCGGTCATACCGACGCGATACAGTGCTTTCTGGCCACTGGTGGAATCGCCATAAACATAGCCAACCATCGCTTGCTGAATATCTTTGTAGACAAGGCCAGCATCCCGCAGCGCTTCTTTCGCCGCATCCGCACCCATAACATCGTAGGTATCCGATGCGCCCGGTTTCTTGAAAGGGATCATGCCGACGCCCGCAACAACGGCCGACGTATGTCTTGATGCGTTCATAAATTAAGGTCTCGTCATTCGAGTGATTTCCAATGGCACATTACCCGAGCCAGTCCCACCGTGCAGGTCCGCTTCCCTATCGAGCTCATTGCCCGGACTATACGTTCTCGGGAACCGGGAAATCGAGCTAACGAGCAGCTTGCGATGAGGCTGATCGGGCGTGCTGGTGGCTACCACCGATTGCAGTGCCTGCGGTCTTTATTGTTTATTTGTGGATTATGAGTTTATATCTAAACACTATGCCACCCTGCCGTCTACTGTCAAGGCTGCCCCATACAGGGCCTTCGGACCCGCGCACAAGGCCCGGCGGCTAAGGTAGACTTAATGTTGCGCCGCTAAGCTCTGGCCCTGCGCTCCGAATATAAAAGACATTCAATGAAAATAACCACTGCGGCAACAAACGCACGGCTGGCGATCCGCATCAGAAGCGATAGCACGAAGACTCCACTGTCGCGGTGCCGGGGCTGATCGGCTGTGTTCTTGCTCCTCATCGAAGATGACCTGAATCTCGGCAAGGCGCTTCTCAAGCTGCTCCGGCAACATTACCGTGTTCACTGGGTGCGGGACCTGGCGAGCGCCAGCGAGCACCTGGCCGCTGCTCACTATGACGCAGTATTGCTGGACCTCGGGCTCCCCGACGGCGACGGCGTCGACTGGCTGCGAGCAATGCGCAGGAAAGGCTCATTGTTGCCGGTACTCATCTTATCGGCACGCGACGCGCTCGATGACCGCGTTCGTGGCCTGGACACCGGCGCCGACGACTACCTTGTAAAGCCGTTTGAGCCCGACGAGCTGCTCGCCCGAATTCGGGTACTCCTGCGTCGTCAATCAGGCGCTGCGCAGGAGCTGCTAACAGCCGGCGACCTCACTTTCTCAAGCGAACAGCAGCAATTCTACCTGCAGGGCAAACCAATCAGCTTGCCCGCCAAGGAGTTCCAGTTGCTCGCCGTGCTGATGCAATCAGGCAACAAGGCGGTAAGTCGTGAGCGCCTTGTGCAACAGCTATACGGACTGGGACAAGACGTTGACTCAAACACACTGGACGTGCACATGCACATGCTGCGAAAAATCATTGGCAAGGAACGCATAACGACTGTACGCGGATTCGGCTACCGGCTGTCTTTCGAATGACATTGCGACTGACACACCTTGGATTGCTGCTTGCACTCAGTACGGTTCTGACTGGCATCGCCGGTGTTACAGCCACCTACATCGTCGCGAAGCATGAGTTTCGAAAGTTATTGGACGATGACCTCGAAACACAGAGTCAACTGCTTTCGGAAATGCTGGAGTCCGGAACCCGCGACCTGCCGCCTGACGAGCTTGGCAAGGTTCTGGACGAAGTCTTCGATGCGGACGATGAGGACACGCTGTGGGTCAACGTCTACAACCGTCAAACAGGCGAACTCGTCAGTAACCTGGACCATGATATGCCGATCCCTGACGATGACGATGACTCACTCAAGCTTGAGTTCGATGACTACACCTGGGAGGGTACACAACGCGAAGGTAAACAGTTCCTGGTGCAGATCCTGCGTCGCGAAGACCACCTGAAGAATATGCGGGAAGACGTGTTCGAGGACATCGCTACTCCGGTGCTGGTCGCGGCCGGCATCAACCTGGCGCTGCTCGGACTTTTTCTCGCTATGGTGCTACGCCCTGTATCTCGCCTTAGCCGTCAACTCGAAACTCGCAGTTCGGACTCACTGGTCGCGTTGTCGGTCAAGACACCCACGCACGAAGTTGCGGTATTACGAGACACAATAAATCGGCTGATCAACAACGTAAATGATGTGCTAAGCCGTGAGCGTCAGTTTGCGAACGATGTCGCGCATGAGCTACGCACCCCACTCACCACATTGAAGCTCGAACTGGCGAGCGCCGAGCCTGATACAGCCGCGCTGAAGTTTGAGGTTAACCGATTAACACAACTGGTCAGCCAGATGCTGACCCTCGCACGTGTAGAGCAGGGTCACATGCGGCAATCGTTCGAGGCAGTCGATCTTCAGGCACTCTGTACGCAGGAACTCAATGAACTGTCTTCGTCACTGGAGGCGGCGGGGATGAAAGCAGTAAGTGTGCTAACCCCGCAAACAGTCTCCGGCGACAAAGTCTTACTGGCTGTGCTGCTCAGAAACTTACTGCTCAACGCCTTACACCACGCTCAATCAGGTACCGAGATAATCGTCAGGCTGGAACGCGAGGAAAATCGGGTGCGCCTGAGCGTTGCCGATAATGGGCCGGGAATCGATTCCGCGCGGCGTGCGGCGCTGAATGCTGGCTACCATCGAATGGACAGCCGCAGTTCCGGCCACGGCCTTGGCCTGGCCATTTGCCGGAAGATTGCTGAAGTTCATGGCGCATCACTGACCCTCAAGGCCCGTGAAGACGGCAACCAAGGTCTTCTTGTTCAGGTTAGCTTCCCGACTTAAGCGAAATTTAAGGTTCGGCTGGCAGACTTGTTCCCATGCAAGTCTATTCTCACACCTGCCACGCAGCGGCTCACGCCGATGATCAAGACCGCTGCGCCTCGAGCCTCGGTACGGCAATCCGTCAATTGCTGATTGCATGCTTTCTGTTCAGCACTCTTTCTGTCGCATGGGCCGAAGAAGAGGCAGCGAACGTACTGACTTTCCCATCGCAATTTTTCACAGACGCCCAGGCAAATACCGCTTTTGATATGGTTCAACTATTGCCCGGCTTTACGTTTGACGCAGGCGATGATGATGTACGCGGATACTCCGCTGCAGCAGGCAATGTTCTGATCGACGCACAGCGCCCGGCGAGCAAGTTTGACAGCCTCGAAGACATTCTAAAGCGGATCCCTGCTTCTGCCGTTGCAAGCATTGAACTCATTCGCGGCAACAGTTCAGGTATCAACATGCAGGGGCAGATGCAGGTCGCCAACATTGTACGTCATGACTCGACCGGTACCGAAATCGGTGCTGAGTTCGCGCTCTATTTTCATGGCGATCATCGCCGTTTACCCGCAGCAAAAGTTGACTTCGCACACCGCTGGCGCGAGAAGTTGCTTGAGCTATCTTTCGAGTCCTACAAACTCGCCGACGATGACAGTGGCCAGGGAATACGCCAACGACGCAATACTGGCGGTCTGGTAACTCATTATGCGGAGTCGAACCTCGTAGCGGCGGATGAAGTCTTGCAAGTGACCCTCGGCTACGAACAACCGGCCTCGAGCGGCGAACTGCGCCTGAACGCCGCCCTTGAGAGCGGGACGAAGCGTGAAGACGAGAACCTCCAGGTGAGGCTGCCCACTATGGAATTCGCGACGATTACGGAGCGAGAGAACTACGAGCAGCTGGAACTCGGTGCGCGTTTTACCCGAGCCCTCTATGGCCAAAGCTCACTCGAATTGCTCGCGATCCAGCAGCTTCGCAAGATGGACAGCGTTGAGATCGAGCGTAACGAGAATAGCAGCGCCATCTTCAGGGATAACTCGGAGTCCGGGGAATCGATTCTGCGCGCGACTGTTCGTAACCCGCTATCTTCCTCGACGGTATTCGAGTGGGGCGTGGAAACGGCCTACAACTTCCTCCATAGCCACTTCCTCAGTGAGGAAGACGGCCTTTCGATTGCGCTGCCAGAAGCAGATGTGCATGTTCGCGAGTACCGCGCCGAAAGTTTTGCCAGCATTGTGTGGGATCTTAGTCCGCGTTTGAATACCGAGTTCGGGCTCGCTTATGAATTCTCACGTTTAAGCCAACGCAGCGATTCAAGTACGACTCGCTCACTGGGTTTCCCTAAGCCACACATCGGGCTGAGCTGGACGCCAAGCTCCGCCAGCCAGGTTCAAATACGACTCCAGCGCGTCGTCGGTCAACTTGAATTTGACGATTTCGTTTCATCAGCCGAGTTAGCAACCGATACCCTGGATATCGGCAATCCCGAGCTGGAACCAGAGACGATGTGGGAACTCTCCGCGAACTGGGAACACCGACTATGGCGGGAAACCACTGTGGTTGTTGGCGTACGTCACGCGCGCATCGACAATGTCGTCGACCGGGTTCCGATCTTCGCGGACACCGACAATGACGGTACGGACGAGCTTTTCGAAGGCCCTGGTAACCTCGGACGCGGTTCCGTCAACGAGCTGAGCCTGGGACTGGACCTGCCGCTATCGAGCCTGGGTATCTCAGGCGGCGATATCAAGGGCGACATTACCTGGCGCCATACCTCAGTGATTGATCCTCTTACAGGAGAGAAACGTCAGATCACTGGCACAAAACAACCGTGGGAGGGTCGCCTTGAGTTTGCGCAGGATATCCCTGCCTATCGGCTGCGCTGGGGCATCCAGCTTGTACTTGGAGAGCGCGAACCAGAATTTCGACTCGACGAGACCCGCGTGGAAATCGAGTCGCTCCGGGTTAATGCTTTTGCAAACTACGAACTTGCGCCAGCCTGGACACTTTCGCTGGAACTGCAGAACCTGAGCAGCCGTAAGAAAACCCTCAGACGCTCGCTGTACGACGACGCCAGGGACAGCAGCGAAATTGCAGCGGTGGATATTCAATCAAGAACCTTCGACCCCTACGTCGTTCTTGGATTGCGATGGCAGCCGGCCCGTTAGGCAACGGCAATGTGCTGCGTTTATCTGGCCCGTCCTGTTGTGACAGATAATTGAGATTGTGGAGGCTTGCAACGTGAGCGCTGCCGATCGTCCGGGCTCCTTCTAAGCTTACCCAAACTTCTGCACGCTCGCCGATACCAAGCCCGAGCGACCGGCCAGATCATCAAGCCACGACAAGGCTTCCTTAATCTCTATGGCGAACCTGGAACGCGAGTCCGCGAGAATTGCCTGTCGAGTTTGCGCATTGTATTGATGCTCGGGCGCTTTGGAATAAGTTTGTAACACGTCACTGTTGATCGCTTTCTCAATGGCCTGTCTGTCCGCTGGTATTCCCAGAAAGTTCGACAGGCTTGCCAGCGACTCAGTCGGCTTCCCCAGGAAAGCATCGAACTCCAGGACACGAATCTGCTCCGGGTACGACGCCAGTGACTGAGTGGCGCTTACCGCTTCACTCAACCAGCTCAATGCGGCCAGTTGCCCGGGGGTCATCTGATGCAGCGGTATTTTCAGGTGGGTTTTCTGCTGCAAGCGCTGCAATCTCAGTTGTGCGAAGCCCCTGAGATCGACCACGGCATTCTGGCCCGCGAGCAAGGTTGCAATATGTGTCTCCGCACGATTGAAGACGAACACGGTTCTTGCCATTGGATCATCGGCGTGGATCAGCGCTAGCAGATCCGTACAGATACTGGTTGCCTTGATCACTGTGTGCTCAGCGCCGCGACACCACATTTTTGACAACAGGCGCAAGCGCCTCGACTGCTCCTGGCGGGATAGAAATGATCTCCCCTCCTCAGCGTCGGCAACATCCTGGGCCAGCGTCCTCAATGGCAAGGGTTCGCGCAAACTTCTCGTTTCATCTAATTGCTGCAGAAGGCGCGACAGGAGCGTCGAACCGCAATGACCAACATGAAAAATAAAACCCGGCGGCTTATTGTCTGGCACTTTCTCGAACAATTCCGCGATCAGCGGCCAGGCAACCCATGCACCCCTCGTACCTTGCTTCAGAACCCGTTGATCCAGGAAACTGGCCGCGCTGGTCTCCGCGGCTGACAGCTCCACCAGCAACAAATTGTCGTTGATCAAGTCGAGCTGATGCGGGAAAACTTCTGGCCGATGCTCCAACTCATTGGCCCATTCGGGAAGAGCGTTCGTATTTCTCATAATTGAAGCGTCTTGCGTTGCGATTTCAGGGGGTCACAGCTTGTCATCTTGTTGGACTATACTCTCTGCAAATATATTTGACTTGGGCACAGCGAGAATCTAGCGTGCCGGGTCTAATCTACCTTAAGTTTCAGGATAGCCCAGCCCATGATACTGGAAATCGAAAATTTCCTGACGCCGCAGGAACTGCAGCGTCTGCAACAAATCGGCGACGAATCGTCCTTCCTGAACGGTCGACTGAGTAATCCGCACAATAAAGCAAAGAACAATGAGCAGATTGATCAGGCCGCGCCGGGTTACAAGGAATCAAGCCAGATTGTAGGGAATGCAATGGCCCGCCATGAGGGCTTTCGCGACTTTGCGATGCCCAACAGAATTGCTCCCCCATTGCTATGCAAATACGAAGCCGGGATGGCTTACGGCACGCATGTCGATGCCGCTTTGCTCCCGCTCATAAGACTGAACATGACACTGCGCTCAGACATATCCGTGACTGTCTTTCTCAGCGACCACACCTCGTACGATGGCGGCGAACTCGTACTTCATATCGAAAGTCGAAAAGTGCCGATCAAACTACCCGCCGGCGGCCTGGTTGCCTATCCTTCGACGTTCTTGCACGAAGTAGCTGAAGTAACGCGTGGTCAGCGCCTGGTGGCCATCACGTTTGTGGAAAGCCAGATTATCGACGAGCGACATCGGCACATGATCTACAGCCTCGGTGAAATTTCGGCGCTGGAAGGCCTGACGATGAAGCCGGAGAACCGTATGCGCCTGGACCTCGTGCGGCACAATCTGATTCGGATGTGGTCCTGATGCTGCTGACTGAATCGTCTGAAAGCAAGTTTGAGTACTGGCAATCTACTGTTCTTCCCTTATCCGCGCGTTGCCAGGGTGCCCATTCCTCGTCGATAAGCGCTTAAGGAGTTCACGCATATCGCGCAGGAACCAATCCGGTCGCGTGAGATGCGCGACATGCGGTGTATCAGGGTATTCGACAAGTCTGATCAAGCCCGGGTGCAATGCTTTCAACTTCGCGTACTCGGTACTGAGATCAATTTTGTCGCCCGTGGGATCGATAATGAGCATCGGCACGTTGAGATTGCGATAGGTGATGACGGGGTGATTGCGCCGCCAGGACTGCGCCAACAGTGGCAGCTCGTGACCACGGGCCGGGTCGTACGCGGCGGGTCCTTCGCCCAGCATGCGCGGCCCATCGAAATGCGGCACGAATTCGCCGTTATCCGTGGCGCGGATCCATGAATGAAAAGCCGGCGCGGCACCCGTCGGTAGCTCACCTCCCCAGCTTGGCATATAAGCATGCGCCAACGCCTGAAACGCCGTGAAGCGTGACTCGAACCGCAGTTCTTTGTGCGGTCGACTGCCCTTGTACGCATACGTACCAAACATGCGCTCTGTGCGCGACTGTACTGGATCTGCCCCTCCGTCCTCGAGCACCAACGCCAGAGTCCGCTCTGGATAGTTTTCGTAGAATGCTGTTGTCACCCCACCACCCAGCGAGAGACCGCCGATAACTGCCCGCTCAATGCCGAGCTTGTCCATCATCGCCCTGATATCGTCCGCAATGTGCGACAGCGAAAACTGATAATCATCCACATTCGTCTGGCCATGCCCTCGGTAGCTAATGGCATAAACGTGGTAACCCGTTTCAGCTAGCTGCGGCCCGACACCGAGTAGCTCAAAGCCGGTATGTGCGTAACCGTGGGACCAGATCAGGGGCACTCCGGTAGCGTCACCCCACTCCAGGTAATGCATTCGAACATCATTAACCGTTATAAATTTTCCGTAGTCGGCATCTGCTTGCCAATAAACCTCAAGTGACTCGCTAACCAGGGCGCGATTCGCAGGCGTATCGGGAAACAAGGGGGCGACTGGCTGCGCCAGCAAAACCGTGCCGTTCGCAGCAACCAAGCAAAGTCCGAGCACGCACCGAACGTATCGCTTGAGTTTGATTGGGAACATCCTTGACACTCTGCTAATGTGCAGCATCAACGGCAAGCGAGCCTTGCGTTCAGGCAACACTTGCCGCTGTGTGCACATTCAGCTCAGCCCTTTAAAAGTTGAAGCCGAGTTCAAGACCCAGCGTACGCGGCCGGAGGCGGAACGCATAGAAACTCGATTGCCTGTACCACGTCATCGCTTCTTCGTTTAACAGGTTCGTCCCGAAGACTTCGATGCGCCATTTGTCCAGACTAATACCAAATCGCATATTCAACTGATGATAGTCACCCAAGGCGGGGGCACTCTCCTTGAAATCGCTGAAGAATTCGCCCACGTAGGAATAATCTGATCGGACAAAGGCAGCATAGCGACTAATGTCGAACTCGTATGAAACACCAAGATTGAAAGTTGTTTCGGGTGAGCCAGGGAGCCTGTCGCCACTAGCACCATTGACAGCCGGGGCGTCATCGGCAAGTTCGGCATTAAGGAACGAAAATCCAGCGCTCAATGACAATGATGGCGTAAGGTAAAATTGTGATTCGATTTCAATGCCCTGGGTGCGCGCTACTCCAGCATTTGCCAGCAAGGAAAGCTGGCAGGTGCCGAGCACATTGACCGGAATACCCTCCCAGTCATTGTGGAAAACCGCTGCATTAATTCGGACATTTCCGTCACTGAGGCTGAACTTTCCACCGAGCTCGTAACTTTGCAGTGTATCCGGGTTGGTACTCGACGTATCAATTGGCAACGATGTGCCATCAAAAATTCCATCGTTATCCAGATCACAAATATTGGCGGGCACTGGCGAGATTGGCCTACCGAGGCGAAATCCTTCCGACCATTGAGCATAAAGCAAGGCGTCGTCGTTCACATGGTAGCTTGCGTTGAGTTTGAAATTGCTACCGCTGTCATCGCTGCTCAGGTCCGAAATGTTGGGATCGTCCAACGCGGCTCCGCCAAAGAATCCCCCAGTGGCTTGCAGTGTTCGCCGGTCGTATTGAAACGCCCGACCACCAAGCGTGAGTGAAAACGCTTCCGAGAAGCTGTAGGCTATCTCTCCGTACACAGCATGCTGCTCGATAAACTCTGTACGATTAAAGTCGTAGAGGATATCTTCTCCGACGACATACGGATTAAGCTGCGAGTCTCCACCACCAAAATATACGAATTCCTGCTGGTTCACCTCAAAGTCTTCGTAGTAGTAGCCGCTAACAAACTGCAGTGGCCCCTCCCAAAGACTCGTCAATCTCACTTCCTGAACAAACGCGTCGGTATTCCACTCATCGTATTGCGGCGTAGGCACACCAAACAGAAAGTCGAGATCTCTCAGAGTCTCGGATCTGCGTTCCATAAAAGTAGAAGAAGACAGTATTTCACCCCAAGCCATTTGGTAGGTGAGGTTCAGGCTGGTAATTTCGGTCTTGTCCAGGAGTCCCTGCTCTTTGCCAAGCACCGGCCGTCCAGGCTGGTATTCCGATTGCGTCCACTTGCCAAGGTCCGGTTGACTGTAGGGGCTTCCGGATTGTTCTGAGTCCTGATTCAGATAAGATAAGGTAGCTGAGAAGTTGTCGCTCGGCTGGTAGTACAGGCTGATTCTTCCGCCAAGCGTGACCTCGCTGCCAACTTCTTGTTGATCTACGAGCAGGCTGGTAGCGTCATAGGCTGTTGCTGCGGCAACGCGACTCGCGTCAGAGCCTGCGATGTTGTTGACGTAGCCGCTATTGTCGAGACGGTAAACAACACCGCGAACTCCCAGTCTGTCCTCGATCAGTGGCAGATTCAGAACACCCGACAATTCACTGTTCGCACCGCCCTCTTCCCCGGTCTGAGAGTAGACCGCTTCCAGGGAACCCGAGACCTCTGAAAGGTCAGGCGATTTCGGCACGTATCGAACTGCACCGCCCAAGGCGCTCGAACCGTACAGCGTTCCCTGAGGACCACGTAGAACTTCAACCCGTTCAATGTCGATCAATCGAATGTCTACCGAACCAAAAACGCCGATGGAAGAGAGCGGCATCTCTCCGAGGTAGACGCCGACAGTTGGCCCGCTATTAAAGCCTTCCTGCTGCGGATCAGCGGAAATTCCTCTCACGACGACCGCATTCTGCCCGGCGCCACGCTCAATATAACTAACGCTCGGTATCGTGCGCAGATAATCGTTCATCGAAACCAGGCCACGCTTCTGCATTTCCTCCGCACCGATGGCCGTAATACTCGCCGGTACGTCCTGCAAGTTCATGGCTCTCTTGGATGCGGTTACGACGATCTCTTCCAGAACCGGTTTGTTGTCCCCGGCGTTTTCCTGCGCATTGACACCGGCGCTAAAAAACGCCGCTAGAACTGCTGCCAGGCCTGCTTTCTTTACTACTGTCATGGACTCTTCCCCACTGGCCGACTCTTCGTCGGTCCTGATACTCAGCACGACTTTATTGCTGAACTCTGGGGTTAACCCGGTACCGCTCAGAAGAATTTCTGCACCCTCCTGGAGCGTGTACCTGCCGACCAGTTCATTGGCTTGTTTTTCCTGGACCAAATCGTCAGGAAAAACCAACGTCAGATCAGCTTGCTCAGCAAACTCAGTGAGCGCGAGGTCTACGGCCTTTACGGCAACATTGAAATCGAACTTTGTTTCAGCTTCGACTGCCCATGCGGCACTACTGACTATCAGCAGTAGCGAACAGAAAAGACCGAAATAGCACTGCGCTCGAAAGAACGACGAGCGAGTAAGGATTTTCCATGAACGCAGGAATTCGAGAAGATGACATTGTTGCGGCAGCACATTCATTTATCGTCGATTCGTACTACCTGCATCCGGGTGGCACCTATAAACTGCTGAGAAGAACGCGCGTGTCACCGTCGTACTCATGAACAATACCGAAGTTCGCCTCAAGCAATGCAAGTAGCGTCTGCACATCGCCGGTCTTAAATCGCCCGGTAAGGGCGCGGGTATTAAGGTCTTCATCAAGTATTACGAACTCTATTTCGGTGTACCGCTCCACCTCGTCCAGTGCCTGCCGCAATGGCTCGGACTTGAAAATTAGTCGGCCGTCTTTCCAGGAGACTTTCACCTCGATGTCGCTCGCGCTCACCGGTTTCTTGGTACCTGCTTGCTCGCCAAGCACCATCTCTTCTCCAGCAGACAAGGTATTTGCATCAACCTGCGCCAGCAACGGCGGCACAACGACAGCTTCTCCTTCGACCCTGCGGCTGCTAACGGCACCCCTGATACGACCCGATCGCTTCATTGACACAGGCTGAATACCAACGACAACCTTGCCCTCGGTCACCACGACCTGCACATGTTGATCTTCTGTTATCTCGACGGCGAATTCGGTGCCTACCGCCTGTACGATATGATTGTCCGCGACGACACTGAGAGGTCGAGCAGGATCTTTGGCAACCGTCACGTAGATCTCACCGCGCGTAAGTTGCAGAACACGAGCGTTGCGTGTGAAAGCAATTGCAAGTGCGCTGTCAGTGTTCAGCACTACCTCACTACCATCAGGGAGCAGAACGGTTTTTTGCTCTCCGACCCCGGTTTGATAGGCAGCCGACTGCATTGGCACAGAATTCTCATCTTCCGTAGCCACAAAATGGGGCCGCAGGAGTATGCCGGCAATAACAATTAGCATCAGACTCGCTGCCACAGCGAGTCGACCTGGCCAACGCAACGCCGCTCGACGGGCGGACGAGGCTTGCTTTGTGGCGGCCTCACTGGGAAAGAGATCGGCCAGCCGTGCAAGAGACTCTGTCTTGTCCCAGACTGCCGCAGTGTCAAGCAATGCCCGTGAATGACTCGGGTGTTCTGCGAGCCATGTCCGCAAGGCTTTACGTTCGTTGGCATTTAATCCTTCATCAATCTTCAACACCCAGCGACATGCAGCTTCCAGCCGAGCCTCATCACGCGTGATCGGTATTACTCCGCTCATGATTTGCCTCCTCGTCGCCCTTTCGACCCATGAGTTGCACGCGTTCCAGCAGCCCCTGTCAACTGATCCGCCGGCGGATTTCCTTTTTGGCGCTCACGCAGAAAAATCACGCACTTCTTCGTGCCGTTCACAATATGAGTCTCTACGGTAGGTAGCCCTACCCCCATCTCGGCGGCAATTTCTTTGAGCGTGTAGCCGTAGACTTTCTTCAAGATAAAAGCGCGCCGGCACTGCTTGGGCAAAGTCCTTACGGCCTCACAGAACAGCACAAACTCTTCGTCCGAGGCTACTTGCGCATATGTCTGGTCCGTATCTGACGGCCTCATCCAATTCGCCGGCCCCTGCTCATCGTTCTCGTCAAAACCACCTGTTAAACGCGTCTCGGCGCGTTTAACGTGATCGAGCGCCAAATTCTGCGCCGTCCGAAACAGGAAGGAACGGGGCTCCCGCACTGCCTCCGGATTCTTGGCCTGACAGACACGCACGTAGGTTTCCTGGACAATGTCCTCAACCTCCTTCGGCGGCACAATGCCCATTACGAGCCGCGCAATTCTCCCACGCAGCGCGATGAATGAGTTCGTCAGTCGTTCCGTGTCTGCCATAGCCATCCCAGTGTAGCGCCTTCGGCCCGGTGCATTTTGCGATACGAGCAAAAAGAATGCCCAAACCAGTTACGACGACTCACAGATGACTTTCCATGAAGACAGTATAAAAAAATGCATGAGCCGCCATCCAAGAAGAAGCCCCACTGACCGTCTGATCAACGGGGCTTCTTTGGAATGATGGTGATGGGTGGATTTGACTCAGTCCGCCTTTGGGCGGTCCTCGCCCTGCGGGCGCGCTGAAGCGCGTCCAAAATTGCTGGCGCAATTTTGTGAACCACCTTCGGCGCTTCAACCCCACGATATTGACGGACACAAAAAAAGGCGCCCCGATGGGGCACCTTTTCTTGTGATGGTGGTGATGGGTGGATTTGAACCACCGACCTGCGGGTTATGAGTCCACCGCTCTAACCAACTGAGCTACATCACCGATAGACTGCCTGCGAATGACAGCACTCTGCAGGGGGCGCAAATTGTCCTTATGCGGCCGGGGCCTGTCAAGGCACAACCCGTGCAATTTGCTCCGTATAATGCCCGCCACGCGCCACGCTGGCGCCGGAGCTGGATTTGAACAGTCTATTCGTCCTTGAAATGATCGGAACCGCTGCTTTTGCGATCAGTGGTGCCGTGGCGGCCTCGCGCAAGAATATGGATATATTCGGCTTTTGCGTCCTGGCCCTGATGCCTGCCGTGGGTGGCGGTACCTTGCGTGACCTGCTGCTGGATCGCCACCCGGTCTTCTGGGTAGCGAACCCGAGTTATGTCATCGTCGCACTGGTCGCCGCCGTGGCGGTCTTTCTGGGCGTCTACAAACCAGGTACCCGGCAGCGCCTGCTGCTCTGGACCGATGCGCTTGGCATGGCCCTGTTCGCCTCCATGGGCACGGAAATCAGCCTGGGTTTCGGCACCGGCGCACTCGTGGCCGTCATGCTTGGCGTTGCCACTGCCGTAACCGGCGGCATTATCCGCGACATCATGTGCGGCGAGGTGCCGCTCGTTTTAACCAAGGAAATCTACGCCACGGCTGCGTTCGTTGCCGGGCTTGTCTATGTTGCGGTCGCCTATGGCGGCGGCACTCGCACAATCGCACTGATCACAGCAACGGCCGCGGGGTTTGCCGTGCGTGGCCTCGCAATCACTTACAACTGGACACTGCCACCGCCGAGAGTTCGACGGTAGATCGACTGACTGCGAGAAATCGGCAAGCTGCGCCGCAGGTGAAGAAAAGCCTTCGTATTGTGCGGCTTGGCGACAACAACCACAGCCGCCCCCACTTATCGCCTAGACGTTAAACCGAAAGTGCATCACGTCGCCTTCCTTGACGATGTATTCCTTGCCTTCAAGACGCAGACGACCGGCCTCTTTCGCACCCTGCTCGCCATTGCCGTTGACGAAATCCTCATAGGCGATGACTTCGGCGCGAATAAAGCCTTTCTCGAAATCCGTATGAATCTCGGCTGCCGCTCTCGGCGCAGTTGCACCCACCTTGGTGGTCCAGGCGCGAACCTCTTTCACGCCGGCCGTAAAATATGTCTGCAAGCCAAGCAATGAGTAACCGGTACGAATGACGCGATTCAGTCCCGGCTCATCGAAGCCAAGATCGGCGAGAAAATCTGCCTTGTCACTTTCGTCCAGCAACGCGATCTCCGCCTCAATCGCTGCACAGATTGCTACAACTTCCGCCCCTTCCTGTGCCGCGTACGCCCTGACAGCATCAAGATGCGCATTGCCTTCGAATCCTGACTCATCGACGTTCGCAACGTACATGACAGGCTTCGCCGTGATCATGTGCAGTGCGCGAATAATCGGCGCTTCCTTGTCGTCGAGCTCTAACGAACGCAACGGCAAGCCTTCATCGAGATGTGCCTTGGCTTTTGCCAGCGTGTCACGCAGAAACAAGGCATCCTTCTGGCCGGTTTTCGCATTCTTCTCGGCTTTGTAGAGCTGCTTTTCGACAGACTCGAGATCCGCCAGCGCGAGTTCGGTGTTGATAGTCTCGATGTCGTCGATTGGATCTATCTTGCCGGCAACATGCGTTACGTCGTCATTTTCAAAACAGCGCACGACATGCGCTATCGCATTCGTCTCACGGATATTGGCCAGGAACTGGTTGCCAAGCCCTTCACCTTTCGACGCCCCGGCTACGAGACCGGCGATGTCAACAAATTCCATCGTGGTCGGCACTGTCCTTTGTGGCTTAACGATCCCGGCCAGCACGTCAAGGCGCGGGTCCGGTACCGGCACCACGCCGACATTCGGTTCGATCGTGCAAAACGGATAGTTCTCGGCTGCAATTTCAGCCGCAGTGAGTGCGTTAAAGAGTGTCGACTTGCCGACGTTCGGCAGGCCGACGATGCCACAGGTAATTGCCATTGGTTCAGTTCTTTGTGTGTAGGTCTTTCATCGCGGCATTCAGGCCCTTGTCCATCAGGACCGGCATGATTGAAACCGCCTCGTCAATGTTCTTTTCTATCGCCGTCTCGACATCAGGCGACGCCCTCTTCAAGACATAGTTCGTGACCTGGCTCTTCTCGCCGGGGTGACCAACACCCAGTCGCAAGCGCATGAACTCAGCACCGCAGTGACGAATAATATCGCGCAGCCCGTTGTGACCGCCGTGGCCGCCGCCCTGTTTCAGACGCACCGTACCGGGCGGCAAGTCTATCTCGTCGTGCGCGACCAGCAAGTTCGAGACATCAAGCTGATAGTAATCCAGCATGCCGCGCACGGGCTTGCCGCTAAGGTTCATGTAGCTCTGCGGTTTAACAAGCCAGACTTCTTCGCCCTGCAGCCGCACACGACAAGCTTCAGCATCGAACTTCTTGTCGTAGCGAAACTCACCGTGGTATTTGCGCGCCAACGCGTCGGCAAACCAGAACCCCGCATTGTGCAAGGTCCGCTCGTAGCGTTGCTCCGGATTGCCGAGCCCGGCAATAATTGTGACGGGTGCTGCCATAGTGTGCGCATGTTAAACAAAAAGACCGCCAAAAGGCGGTCTTTTCACAAGTCCGAACAATCGGACCGACCTGCTAATTCTAGTCGTCCGACTTCTCGTCGTCTTTCGACGCTGCCTCGCCGCCATCTTCAGACTCGGCTTCGTCGGTGTCTTCTTCAACCGGTGCGGCCTTGATGATGTGGATCGAGACCATGGCCTGGTCGTGCTCAGGCCCTTGAGCCAACTCGGGAATTTCCACGCCTTTAGGCAACTTGATATCTGACAAGTGCAACATGTCGTCAAGTTCCATGTGGGAAATATCAACTTCGAGATATTCCGGCAAGTCACGCGGCAAACACACGACTTCGACATCGGAGATCAGACGCGCAACGGTACCGCCACTGGTCTTGACACCCGGCGCGACGTCCTCGCCCGTGAAGTGCAGCGGCACATTCATGCGGATCTCTTCGTCTTCAACGATGCGCTGCAGATCGATATGCATGATCTGCGGCTTCGCCGGATGCCGCTGGACATCTTTGAGGATCGCCGCCTGACTCTTGTCACCAACTTTTACGTTGAGGACACTCGAGTAGAAAGACTCGCTTTCAAGCTGCTTCAGGACCTTGTTGTGGTCAAACGTGAGGGCCCGAGGCGGGCGGCCTGCACCGTAGATGATTGCCGGAACTTTACCTTCGTGACGCAGGCGGCGGCTCGCACCTTTCCCCTGGTCTTCGCGGTATTCCGCAACCAGATCAAACTTTTCAGCCATGACTGAACTCCGTTAACTGATTGATATAAAAGTGATTTGCCAGATTATGGCAACGCAATGATCGCGACCAATTCATTGCGGGCGGCGAAGTCTAACCGATTGACCGGCACAGGGCCAGCTATAAGTGGC
>TARA_R110002049_G_scaffold2960_4_pt1 | contig 16746 bp, 14 predicted proteins | sample TARA_R110002049 | Tara Oceans TARA_R110002049 (sample SAMEA4396941) | marine metagenome | biome: Polar Biome; feature: [SRF] surface water layer (ENVO:00010504); material: water (ENVO:00002006), including particulate matter (ENVO:01000060) such as... | depth 5 m | reverse complement strand
GAATAATTTCTAAGAAAATATTAATAGAAAAATAGAGAAATAAAATCTAAAAGTAAAAAAGCCAAACTTAAATTAAGTTTGGCTTTTTTTTATTTTCGATAATAATTAAAAGAATAATACTTATTTAATTATTTAAAAATTTATTTCATTAAATGTTTTCTAACTAAAGTAGAAATTACTTTACCATCAGCTTGTCCTGCTAATTCTTCTTGCATAACAGCCATAACTTTACCCATGTCTTGCATTCCAGAGGCATTTAAATCATCTATCGTAGCAATTACTACACCTTCAATTTCTTCCTCCGTTAAAGCTTCTGGTAAAAATTGTTCCAAAACAGCTAATTCTGCTAATTCTGGTGCTGCCAAATCTTCTCTATCTTGTTTAATAAAAATAGCTGCACTATCTTTTCTTTGTTTTACTTGTTTCTGAATAATTTTAATCTCTTGTTCTTCCGTTAATTCTTCTTGAACACCAGACTCTGTCTTAGCTAATAGAAAAGCAGATTTAACTGCTCTTAAAGCTTGTAAAGCAATTGTATCTTTTGCCTTCATTGCTTCTTTCATTTTCTCCATTACTTCTTTCTGCAAACTCATATTTGTAATTTTAAATTAATTATTTTTTTGTTTTTTTTAAGTAAAGAACATTTTTATTATAATCTATAAAAGCTTTTCCTTTTTGTAATATATCTGCACCAATAATACCATCAACTTCATCTGCTTTATGTTGAGTTAAAGCAGTATTTACATGAGATAAATCAAAAAGTACTAAATGTAATTTTTGGGTAAACCAAGAACTTATTTCTAGCTTATTATTTTCAGAAAGTTGAGTTTCCATATCTGTAGCTCCAGCACCTGCAGCCTTGGTTTCACTTTCTTTGGCAATTAGTTTAAAATGTTCTATAGAATTTAAGCCAACACAAGAGTTAGATGCGCCTGTATCAAGAATAAAACGGCCTTTTACGCCATTAATTTTAGCCTTAAGTTCTAAGTGATTAGTAGCAATTTTTTTAAGCTTAATCTTAACGTATTTCTTCTTCTTTAAAATCTTTTCTAGACGTTTCATATAATCAATATTAAATCAAAAATACAATTTATAAAAATAGATAATTATAAAATATTTTAAAAAATATAGTTTTTTACATTAAAATGAATAGTATGAAAAGAAATAAAAGTAATTAAATAAAAAAACCGATTCATTTCTGAATCGGTTTTTTTATTTAATTGAAGTTAAAGTCTATCCTCCAAAATCATCAAATCTAATATTCTCATCTGCAAGACCAAAATCTTCTCCCATTTTCTGAACTGCATTGTTCATTAATGGTGGTCCACAGAAATATAATTCTAAATCTTCTGGAGATTCATGATGATTTAAGTAGTTTTCTATAACACAATTGTGAATAAAACCTACAAAACCATCACCTGCTTCATCATTAATATCTGTCTTTTTTGTCCAATTATCGGCCTCTGTAGGATCAGATAAAGCAATGTAAAATTTAAAGTTTGGAAAATCTTTTTCTAAAGCTCTAAAGTGATCTATATAAAATAATTCTGCTTTAGAACGCCCTCCATACCAATAAGTAACTTTTCTACCAGTTTTTAATGTTCTGAATAAGTGGTATAAGTGAGAACGCATTGGCGCCATACCTGCTCCTCCACCAACATATAACATTTCAGCATCAGATTCATTAATAAAGAATTCTCCATAAGGTCCAGAGATAACACATTTATCTCCTTTCTTTAAATTAAAAATGTAAGAAGATGCTACTCCAGGATTTACATCCATCCATCCACCTTTCACTCTATCAAAAGGAGGTGTAGCAATACGTACATTTAACATAATTTCTCTACCTTCTGCAGGGTAAGAAGCCATTGAATAAGCTCTTTCTACAGTTTCAGTATTCTTCATAACTAATGGTCTTAAGTTAAACTTGTCCCATTCTGCTTCAAACTTATCTGGTGTATCGTGCTCTTCTGGATGTGCTGTAATGTCCATATCAGAATAGTTAACTTCACAAGCTGGTATTTCAATTTGAATATATCCACCTGCTTTGTACCCCATATCCTCTGGAATTTCAACAACAAACTCTTTAATAAAAGTTGCAACGTTATAGTTTCTAACAACTACAGCATCCCATTTCTTAATTCCAAAAATTTCTTCTGGAATAGAAATATTCATATCTTGTTTTACTTTAACCTGACATGCTAAACGTGCTCCTTCTTTTAATTCTTTTCTAGAAAAATGAGGAAGTTCTGTTGGTAAAGCTTCACCTCCACCAGCATTAACATGGCATTCACACTGAATACAAGTTCCACCTCCACCACAAGCTGATGGTAAAAAGATTTTGTTACTACCTAATGTAGATAATAAAGAATCTCCTGATGCAACTTCAATTTCTCTTTCACCATTAATCATAATCTTTACAGGACCAGATGGTGATAATTTTTGTTTTACAAATAATAATAATGCTACTAATACCAGAGTTAAGATTAAAAAAGCTGCTACTGTTGCAATAATGGTTCCTGTTGTACCTGCTGCTAATATCATGCTACTATAGGTTTATATTTGAGTTCTGAGCTACATTTTCTTTAGCTTCTTTCTTTACTTCTTCTTTCTTAATTACAGCTTCTACTTTTGGCTTTTCATCTTTCTTCTCATCTCCTCCAGTTAACATTCCACCAAAGCTCATAAAACCAATTGCCATTAATCCTGTAATGATAAACGTAATTCCTAAACCTCTTAATGCAGGAGGAACACTTGAATATCTAATTTTCTCACGAATTGCTGCAATGGCTAAAATTGCTAAAAACCATCCAATACCAGAACCAACACCATAAGTAAGTGCTAATCCTAAAGTAGGAATTTCTCTAGATTGCATGAATAAACTACCACCTAAAATGGCACAGTTTACTGCAATTAACGGTAAGAAAATACCTAATGAATTGTATAATGAAGGTGAAAATTTTTCAACAATTATTTCTACCAATTGTACCATAGTTGCAATTGTTGCAATAAACATGATAAATGATAAGAAACTTAAATCGTAATCTGCATATTCTTCTCCTAACCAAACCAATGCTCCAGGTTGTAATATATATTGATCTAACAACCAGTTTAAAGGTACAGTTACTGCCAATACAAATATTACAGCAGCTCCTAAACCAACAGCAGTAGCTACTTTTTTAGATACAGCAAGGTAAGAACACATTCCTAAGAAGGTTGCAAATACCATGTTATCTATAAATATCGATTTGAAAAATAATTCTATATGTTCCATATTCTATATTATTTAAACGCTAAACGTCTAGTTTTCTTCTATTAATGCTTTGTTCTTACTACGCTGAATCCAGATAATGATACCAACTACAATTAATGCCATTGGAGATAATAACATAAATCCGTTATTTTCATATCCTATTGCATACAATCCTGTTTTTTCTATTGGATCTCCTAAAACTTTAAATCCTAATAAAGTACCAGAACCTAATAATTCTCTAAAGAAACCTACAATAACTAAGATTACACCATAACCAACTGCATTCCCTATTCCGTCTAAGAAAGATCTCCAAGGTCCGTTTCCTAAAGCAAAAGCTTCAAAACGTCCCATAATTATACAGTTCGTAATAATTAATCCAACAAAAACTGATAGTGTTTTACTTAATTCATATTGAAAAGCTTTTAGCACTAGATCTACTATAATTACTAAAGTTGCAACCACAATTAGTTGAACAATAATTCTAATTTTAGATGGTATAATGTTTCTCATTAAAGAGATTACTACGTTTCCTAAACCTAATACAAACATTACAGAAATTGCCATTACAATAGAAGCTTTTAATTCTGCTGTAATTGCTAAAGCAGAACAAATACCTAATACTTGTATAGTAATTGGGTTATTATCTGCTAATGGGTCTGTAAGTAATACTGCGTCTTTTTTTGATAAAAGTCCCATAAATTATTTTTTTAAGTTTTTGAAGTAAGGCACATATAGTGCTAAATCTTTCTTTATCATGGCAGAAACACCATCACCAGTAATTGTTGCACCGGCAATTGCATCTACTTCATAATCTGTTTTTTCTTCGTTTTTTGGATCGTTGTTACCTTTAGCAACAGTAATTCCTTTGAATATTCCAGATTCTGTCATTAAGTGTTCACCTATAAAATCATCCATAAAGTAACGTTGTTTTATGTTTGCTCCTAAACCTGGTGTTTCACCTTTATGATCAAAATAAGCTCCTTGTACAATCATGTTTTCATCCATAGAAACATAACCCCAAATAGCATCCCAAAGACCTTTTCCTCTAATTGGTGCAACATAATATGTTTTACCATCTTTTACACCAACAAATAAAGGTAACTTTCTTACTTTACCTACTTTTTCATTTGCTTGTTGCTTTTTAACATCAATTAAATAAGCATCGTCACTTTCAGAAATTTTATCTCCTTCTATTACTAATTGCTTAGTGATGTATTTCTTAAATTCTGTTCCAGCAACTGTTGTAGATACAAAGTTTGCACTAGATTCATCATTTTCATTTACACCCATAGCATACAAAATATTTTGCTGCTTTTCTATTCTTTCGTTTTCTTTGATTCTTGGTTTTAAAGACGATGCTAAAAAAGCCAACAAAGAACCAACAACTAATACCATTATTATGGCAAAAATCATTGTATAACCATTACTATCTGTTCTCTTACTCATAATTAGGCAGTTTTAACTTTAGTACGTTTTAATCTTCTTTTTACGTTTCCTTGAACCACATAATGGTCTATTGTTGGAGCAAATACATTCATTAATAAGATTGCTAAGAATACTCCTTCTGGATATGCTGGGTTAAATACACGAATCATAATTGAAATAAAACCAATTAAGAAACCGTAAATCCATTTTCCTTTATTTGTTTGTGATGCTGTTACAGGATCTGTAGCCATAAAAACAGCTCCAAATGCTAAACCACCAATCATTAAGTGTTCCCACCAAACTGTATTCATTAGGCCATAAAACTTACTAGATTCTGTAATGATATCTGCAGCAACTATTTGGTTAAAAATGAAACCCATTACCGCTGCTCCTAAAAATGTAGAAACAATTACTCTCCAACTTCCAATCTTTGTAAAGATTAAAAAAGCAGCCCCTAAAAGGATTAATAATGTTGAAGTTTCTCCTACAGAACCAGGTATAAAACCAGCAAACTTATCCCAAGTAGAATAAATTACTTCTTGGTTTTGTGCGTAGCTTCCTAAAATAGTTTCACCAGAAATTGCATCTGCTGTACCTACTCTATTTACTGCATCATGTACCCAAACTTTATCTCCAGACATCCAAGTAGGATATGCAAAGAATAAGAATGCTCTAATTGTTAATGCAGGATTTAAAATATTCATTCCTGTACCTCCAAAAACCTCTTTACCAATTACAACTCCAAATACAACTGCAACTGCTAACATCCATAAAGGTGTGTCAATAGGTACAATTAATGGAACTAACATACCAGTTACTAAGTAACCTTCTTCTACTTCATGCCCTTTTATTACAGCGAAAATAAATTCTACTAAAAGACCAACTCCATAAGAAACTATTACTAATGGTAATACTTTTATTATTCCAATCCAAAGATTATCCATTGTTAGAAAAGAACCTAATACAGAAAATTCTGATGTAATTCCTTTTGCTGCGTCTATTGCTGCATAATGTTGATAACCTGCGTTAAACATTCCAAAAATTAAACATGGAATTAAAGACATAATTACAATATTCATTGTACGCTTTAAATCGTCTGCTGCTTTTATATGAGTTCCTCCGTGAGTAACTTCATTTGGTAAATATAAAAAGGTATGGATTGCGTTAAACGCAGGTGCCATTTTGGTTCCTTTATATTTCTCTTTTAAATTATGTAAGTTTTGTTTTAAGCTCATAACCTTATCCTAATTCTTCTCTCATTAAATCTAAACCTTCACGAATAATCTTCTGGTGAGGTTGTTTAGATACACAAATAAATTCTGTTAGTGCAAAATCTTCTGGCGCTACTTCGTAACCTCCTAAAGCTTCCATTTCATCTAAATCTTTATACATAAATGCTTTTAATAATTGCATTGGGTATATATCTAAAGGAAATACTTCTTCATAAGAACCTGTTACAACAAAAGCTCTATGTTCACCATTTGTATTGGTGTTTAAATCATATTTTTTCTTTGGAGTTAACCAAGAAAAAGTAAGTGCTCTAGAAGTAGATATTTTATTAAAGATTGGTTTATTCCAACCAAAAAATTCATAATCATCTCCTTCTGGAATTGCTGTTATTTGATTATCATAATAACCTAAGAATTCATCTGCTTTTACTTCCTTACCAGAAAGCACATTACCGCTAATAACTCTTGTATTATCTTCTTTCAAATTGTTTGCTGTTACATCTGAAATAGATGCTCCTGCAATAGCAGTTACGTATTGTGGTTTATTAAACTGAGAACCTGTTAAAGCAACTGTTCTTGTTAAATTTAACTTACCAGTTAACAACAACTCACCAATAACCACTAAATCTTGTGGTGTAATTACCCAAACAACTTCACCTTTATTAATAGGATCTATTTTTGCTATTTGTGTACCTACATTTCCTGATGGATGTGGTCCTGAAACCTTATGTAATTCTACACCTTTTAACTTTGATAAAGAAGAGTTAGACTTAGCACCAACAGAAACATGTACTTTTCCTTCTGTTAATTTAGAAACAGCAGTAATTGCTGCTTGTAATTCTGCTTCTTTACCTGCTAAGGTATAATCTAAATCGGCTGCTAAAGGTGCACTTGCATACGCAGATACAAAAATAGCTTTTGGTGCTTGATTAGGATTAGCAACAACATCATAAGGACGTTGTTTTATAAAAGGCCAACAACCAGCAGCAAATAAATAATTCTTAACCTCATCTGCAGACATTTTGCTTGCATCTTTAGTACCAAAATCTTTATGTGCTTGTGTAGCATCTGCAGAAATTTTAACTGCTAAAACTTTTCTTCTTGCGCCACGTATTACCTCTACTACTTTACCAGAAACAGGACTTGGAAATAAAATACGGTCATCACTCTTTAAATGAAAAAGTGCATCACCTGCTTTTACTTCTGTACCTTCTTTGGCAATAAGTTTTGGTATTATTCCGTGAAAATCTTCTGGCTTTACTGCATAAATACTACTTAGAGAACTCTTAGTAGTAGTTTTTTCTGCAACGCCAACAAGCTTAATATCTAAGCCTTTTTTAATACGAATGTCTTTTGACATAGTAAATTGGAATGTTTAGTTATCTAAAAAAATCAAGCAAAAATAAAGATTTTGCGAATGAAGACTGATATAATTAAGGCTTAATCTTAGTGAAATATTCTTATTTATACTTATTCTAAATAATTTCATTTTTGAAATCGTTATAGTAGTTTGTTAAAAAAAACGCCTTAAAAATAAAAAATATGGATAATAAAAACATAACCTACGTAATAAACATAAAATTTTAACAAAAAATGAAGATTATTTATAAAACTCTACTCTTTTTAACCAATATCAAGTTTCTCAAAAAACATTTTAACTTCCATAAAAAAGAAATAGTATTTGTAATCTATGATAGAAATTTAATTTTACTATTTTTGACTAACAAATTACTTATTCATATGCAGCAAAAAATAACTTGGTTATTATTACTTTTTTTAACTTCTATTACCGCACAAAATATAGAAAGCATAAAGTTAAGACCGTTGCAAGAAAACAACTTCTCTTCAATAGTACCTTTAGGAACTGTTTTAGAATTGTCTTTTGATGATTTAGATGCAGACAGCAAAGAATATAAATACAAAATAGAACATAAAACTCATGATTGGAAACCAAGCAGGTTACTTTCTAGTCAGTTTATTAATGGTTTCGATCAAAATACTATTATAAATGTAACTAATTCATTTAATACTTTACAGAGTTACACACATTACAGTGTTCAAATTCCTAATGTAAATACCGTAATTACAAAAAGTGGAAACTATCTTTTATCAGTTTTAAACAACTATGATGAAGTTGTCTTTACAAGAAGATTTGTTTATTATGAAAACATAACAACAGTGCCTGTTTCTGTTACGAGAAGTAGAAATACCAAAACACTAAACACCCAACAAACTGTCCAGTTTTCTATAAATCATTCAAGAATAAGAATTAACAACCCTAACCAAGAAATTAATGTTACTATTTTAAAAAATAATAATTGGAATGAAGTAATAAACAACATACAACCTACATTTTTTAAACCAAACCAACTTTTGTATTCTTACACCAACAAAACTAATTTTTGGGGTGGTAATGAGTATTTAAATTTTGACAGCAAAATAATAAGAAACACAAGTTTAAACATTGTAAAAATTACTAAAGAAGATGTTTACAACCACTATTTATATCCTTTTAGGTACAATAAATATAGACAATACGCCTATAACCCAGATATTAATGGACAATTTACAATAAGAACCTTAGAAGGAAATGACAATAGCACAGAAGCAGATTATGCTTTAATGCATTTCTCTTTAAAAGTAGATGAAATGTTTTTGGAGAAGGAAGTTTATGTTTACGGAGCTTTTAATAACTTCTCTATTTCAGAAAAAAATAGAATGTATTACAATGCTAAAAACCAAACCTACAGCGCAAACATCTTATTAAAACAAGGGTTTTACAACTATACTTTTGCTACAATTGGCAAAGACAATCTTTTAAATACCAATGAAATAAATGGTAGTTTCTTTGAAACCGAAAATGAATATACCGTTATTATTTACCACAAACCATCGGGTAGTCAATACGATAGAGTAATTGGTGTTGGTCAAGGTTATTATAGTTCTAACAGGTAATTTAAAATTGATTTGTAAATAAGAATCAAAAAAACTACATTTACTCGGTATGATTGAACAAATTACAAAAGGCATAAAAATTTCTGTAGAAACAACCTATAATGGTACAAGTTTAAGAAACGATACATTGTATTATGTTTTTTCGTACACAATATCTATTGAAAACAGAAGTCTAGAAACAGTAAAATTAACAGATAGATTCTGGACAATCTTCGATTCTTTAAATGATACCGAAATTGTAAGTGGAGAAGGAGTAGTAGGACAAACCCCGATCTTAGAACCAAATGATAATTACACCTATAAATCTGGTTGCTTCTTAGAATCTAATATGGGCGCAATGAAAGGTTTTTATACCATGATAAATTTAGAATCTTACGAACAATTTAAAGTTTACATACCAACTTTTCAACTAACAACACCTGTCTTATTAAACTAACTAAAACAAAAAAGAAACTAGCCAAAGTTAAAGATCCTGCATGTTTAAATTGTGGACATCCGTTTAGCGGCCAAGAAAAATTTTGTCCAGATTGTGGACAAGCTAACAAAGGAAATAAAGTTACTTTTGGTAGTTTTGTTAACGAAATATTTAATGGTTTCTTCTCATTCGACGCTAAGTTTTGGCGAACAATTATACCTTTACTAACAAATCCAGGAAAAGTTTCTAAAGATTATGTTGAAGGAAAAAGAAACAGATACTCTAACCCTTTTCGTTTCTACCTAACCGTTTCTATATTATTTTTCTTAATAGTTGGTTTATCTTTAAGTAAAAATAAATTTGATGAACTTACTATAGAAAGTAAAACAGATATTGTTGAGACAATAAAAAAAGATTATGATAAGAGTATTAAAAACCTATCTACAAAAGAGATAGACTCTATAAAGAAGGAAGTAAAAGATAAAATGGAAAACTCTTTTATTCCTGTACCTGAAATAGCACAAAAAGAAATTTTAAAAGATTTAGATAAAGAAATAAAAGATTCTACTTCCATAAAGTTAGGCAGAGGAAACAGAATATCTTTTGGAGGAAGTAGTAGGTTAGATAAATTTATAAATTATCAAAAAAAATACCCAGAATCTAAAATAGATGTGGCATTAGATTCTTTAAATTATGATAAAAATTTCACAAATAGATTTTTATACACCAGAGCTAAAGCTGCAAATTCACTTATAAAAAAAGACAGTAGAGATAAATACTTAAACGACTTATTATCTTACGGTTCTGTTTCTTTATTTGTATTCTTACCACTATTTACACTCTTCTTAAAACTTTTATACATTAGAAGAAAATTCAATTATGTAGACCATTTAATATTTGTTTTTCATACGCAAACAGTCTTTTTTATGCTGCTAACAATATTATATTTAATCTCATTTTTTACAGATGTAGAACATGCTTGGGTCTTTTTTGTTCTTTTCTTAATTTACCTAATTATTGCAATGAAGAAATTTTACAATCAAGGTTACATTAAGACTTTCACAAAATTCTTAATGTTAAATTTTGTGTATTTATTAATGGGTGGAATAGGAATTGTAATTGTTGGGCTTATATCTTTTGCTTTTTATTAAAAAGCCAATACCTCTTTATATTTAACACTTTTTAGAAGATCATTATAAACAATACTAACATCTGAGTCTTTTTTAACAGAAGTAACACTAACCGTTTCTACAAATTCTCTTTTCATTTTAGGTGAAGTTCCTTTATCACCTAAATTTTCATTTTGATGAAATTCTAATATTTCTTCTTGAGAAAACTCATTTCTATTTAAAAGCCAATTCGCAAACCATTCTTTTCTTTGCGCTTTCATTTCTTCTGTATATAAGGTTGAAGAAGACCAAATTACTGGCTCTTGAGAAAGCTCTTTAAAATGCTTTGTTTCTCCATCCCAAACTAACTCGTAAGTATTTAAACCTACAAACCAATCTACTAAAACTAAAGTAAAAGGCTCTATACCCTCAAAATTAAAATCATTAATAAAAGAAACCGCATTTTCTTCTGAGAGTATTTTTTTTACAATAATACCTCTACTCATTTTATAAGGTGCTTTTCTTTTATGAATTACAAAACCCCCATTTAAAAGACAAACCAATCGTTTTTTTTCACTTAACCCAATCCAAGTTCCACCAGCCAATTCATCTTTAGGGTACGTTAATGTTATACCATTCTCTACATATTCTTTAGGCGGAATTGTTTTTCTTAAAGGAGCTTCATCTCTATTAGAAGTTAAAATAAAATTATTATTCCCCAAAGGAAGGTAAGTAACTGTACACATAGATGCTATTAAATTAATTACGATAAGTTTTATATCTGAGTAAAATATTAAGTTTTCCTTAATAAAAGACATCAAAAATCAATTAAATTTATTGAAACAAAAATCGTAACTTTGAAACTCAAAATTAGTCGATTAAAATTTAAAAACATAACAAAATGGCAAGAGGATTTTTTAATGTTCCAAAAGCAGTAAACGAACCTGTAAAAGGGTATGCTCCTGGTTCTCCAGAAAGAGAAGAATTATTAGCTACTTATAAAACAATGTTTAACAGCAATATTGATGTGCCAATGCACATTAATGGTGAAGAAGTTAGAACAGGAAACACAAAAAACATTACACCTCCTCATGATCATAAGCATGTTGTGGGTCAATATCATACAGCAGATAAATCTCATGTAGATACTGCAATTTCTACAGCTTTAGCTGCAAGAGAAGCTTGGTCTAACGTTAGTTGGATGGAAAGAGCTTCTATTTTCTTAAAGGCTGCAGAATTATTAGCAGGACCTTATAGAGCAAGAATGAATGCTGCAACTATGATTGCACAATCTAAAAATGTATATCAAGCAGAAATTGATGCTGCTTGTGAAATGATTGATTTCTTCCGTTTTAATGTAGAATATATGACGGATATTTTTAAAGATCAACCAACATCTTCTCCAGGAGTTTGGAACAGAGTTGAGTACAGACCTTTAGAAGGATTTATATATGCAATTTCTCCATTTAACTTTACTTCTATTGCTGCAAATTTACCTGCATCAGCAGCTTTAATGGGTAATGTTGTTGTTTGGAAACCATCTGATCATCAAGCATATTCTGCACAAGTAATTGTAGATTTATTTAAAGAAGCTGGTTTGCCAGATGGTGTTATTAATGTTGTTTACGGAGATCCTGTTATGATTTCTGATACTGTATTAGCTTCTCCAGATTTCTCTGGATTACACTTTACAGGTTCTACACATGTTTTTAAAGAATTATGGAAACAAATAGGTAACAATATTCATACATATAAAACATATCCAAGAATTGTTGGAGAAACTGGTGGAAAAGATTTTATCTGGGTACACAATTCATCAAACCCTTTACAAGTTGCTACTGCAATGACAAGAGGTGCTTTTGAATACCAAGGTCAAAAATGTTCTGCTGCTTCACGTTCTTACATTCCTGCGTCTCTTTGGCCAGAAATTAAAAAACACCTAACTGCTCAAGTTGGTGAGTTAAAAATGGGAACTCCAGAAGATACTTCTAACTTTATTAATGCAGTAATTCACGAAGGTTCTTTTGATAAAATTGCAAGTTATATTGATGCTGCAAAAGCTGATAAAGATGCAGAAATTATTATTGGTGGAAACCATGATAAATCTGTAGGATACTTTATCGAACCAACTGTAATTGTTACTAAATCTCCAAAATACGCAACAATGCATACTGAGTTATTTGGCCCAGTAATGACTGTTTTTGTATATGAAGATGCAGAATGGGAAGCTTCATTAAAATTAGTTGATGAAACGTCTGAATATGCTTTAACAGGAGCTATCTTTTCTAGAGATAGATATATTGTTGAGCAAGCTTCTAAAGCGTTAGAAAACGCTGCAGGAAACTTCTATATTAATGACAAGCCATCTGGAGCAGTTGTTGGACAGCAACCTTTTGGAGGAGCAAGAGCTTCTGGTACAAATGATAAAGCTGGTTCTGCGCAAAACTTATTACGTTGGACTTCTGTTAGATTGATAAAAGAAACATTAGTATCACCAACAGATTATAAATATCCTTTCTTAGGATAAGAATAAAGTTTGTTTTACAAAAAAAAGCCTCATCAAATTTGATGAGGCTTTTTTTATTTCAGTAAGAAAACATTTTTTAATCTACAGAAAAACTAAAAACTTGTCCAATAGACTTTGCTCCAGAATTATCTATTGTATTTACCTTCCAATAATATGTTTTACCAGAAAGCACAGAAACATTGTATGTTTCTAGAGAAAGAGAATTTTCTATTAAAACAGGATCTTCATCTTCGCTAAAAAACAGCTCATAAGTTAAAGTATCTGTTGTGTTTGTATCAGATCCTTCCCAAATTAAATCTAAACTTCCAGAAGTAATATTTGTATTATTCTCTGGCGATTTTAAATTAGCCATAAAAGGTGCGTAATTTACAACACCATTTCCTTTTGTGTAAAAAGCATAAACAGGTGAACTTGTAGCTTGGTTATTATCTATATCTATTGCGTTTACTTGCCAATAAAAAGCAGTAGATTTTTCTAATATAAAGGTTATTTGGCTAGCAGTAAGTGTTCTATTTTCTACAACATTTGTTAACTGTCTATCTTTAGCTACTATAATATTATATTCTAAATCATCATTTTCTGGATCTGTAGCATCACTCCAATTAAATGGTATTGTATTATCTATACACAATAAATCTTGTGTTGGAAACTGTAACTGAACCAATGTTGGTGGCAAGTTTTGTGACGCTTCTTTAGAACAACTTACAGATAAAAAGCAAATAGTATAAAAGCTAAAAATTAATATTGCTTTTCTCATTGTTTTATTATTTTAATAGGTTTAGAGTCTATCGGTAATTTTAAAATATAAATACCTTTTGCAAAGTTGTTAAAAGGAATAGACATAGAATTATCATTAATATCAACCATTTGTTTAAAAATTAACTTCCCATTAATATCAAAAATTGTTGTTTCCATTTTAGAATATTCTATTCCTAAAGGAAGTAATAGTTCTATAGAATTTGATATTGGATTTTGTAATAATAAAACAGTATTTATAGTAGTTTTAAAAATGCCTTCACAATCTTTAGCTGTTTTAATTTCTAACTTCCCTCCTTCTTTTAATTCTATTTCAAAATTCTTTTCACTTGAAGTTCTAAGCAACTTATTGTTTAAAAAGAGACTATATGGCGCTGTCCCTTTATCGATTTTAAAAGAATATTTATTTGAAGTTAAATTAGCAGTTGTTTTTAAAGAGATAGGTTGAGACTCTACAATTTCTACTTCAAAACATTGTGTGTAATTTAATTGAACTGTTTCTACACAAATTTCATACAAACCTGGGTTTAAATCTGTAAAAGATAAACTAGAACCAGTTATTTGAGAAGTAGTATTTACAGAATTACCTGTTAAAGTTACATTGTAATCAAAAGAAGACTGATTCACATTTACGGTTATAATACCATCATTTTGATCTACACAAGTTTCAGATATTGTTTGTACAGAAATATTATTACTTTCTATTTCTGGGTTTACAATTGTTATAGAATAATCTTCTGTTTCTCCCCATTCAGTTTTATGATCTGAATCACAAGGTCCGTCGCCAAAACCATCGGAAGGGTCTTCATATTCTATTAAGACACGCATTCTTGTTTTTCCAAATCTAGCATCTGTTGGTACTTTAATGTTAAAAGTTGCAACATCTATATCTTCTAACTTTGAACCTAGGTCATAACGTTCTGTATCTTTGTCAAAAATAAAATCTTGATTCCAATCTATAAATACATAACAATGGTCTTGAAAACCACCTGTATCTAAAGTTACACTTATATTATAGTTAACACCTTTTAAAACATCTGTATTTATATTTGAAAAATCTTCATAACCATCTATTAAATCGTTGCCAGAAGTATTATTTATAGAATTAAAAGTAACATTTGTTATGTGCTCAGATCCTCCTGCTTCATCTGTAAAAGTAGAAGCACAATAACTTGGTGTTTCAGTTGTAAAACTAAAAACATTAGAAAACATACCTTCATTACAGTTATTTTTAGCCTTAACTCTCCAATAATAAAGCGTATTACCATTTAAGTTAGTAGCAGTAAAGGTATTTGTATTAACAGTTCCATTAGAAATAATAGTACCAAATGCTAAATCGGTAGCAATTTCAACTACATAAGAACTAGCATTGGCATCTTCTTGCCAACTTAATGTTTCTGATAACGGCACCTCTGTAGCTCCATCTACAGGAGAACTAAGTACTACTTGTTCTAAGTTAGAATCTGTTATGTTTAATAAAACATCTATTTCTTGATTAACACTTGTGCTATTAGCTTTTATATTAATAGTATAATCTTGTGCTGTTGTACCATCTAAATTAGAAACAGTCATTACAACATCTCCATCATTACTAATGTTTGTAGGACTAAAAACAATTGAAGAACCTGTAGGCATACCAGTTGCTACAAACGTAACGTTTTCTGAATATCCATTAATAAAATCTAAATTAAAGGTGTAATCTACTGTTTGATTTCCGGAATTACATGCAGATAAATCTCCAGTTGAATTTGTAAAAATAAAAGAAGGTAAAGTAGATCTAATTTCAAAATCTAAGCTATTTACATTATAAAAAATATTATCTACAGCAGCCACCATTATTCTAGCTTGCGTGGTAACATTATTTGGTACAGATATATTTACGGATCCATCATTTGGAGTACTAGATATTAAAGTTATAGGAAAAGTTAAACCTCCATCTTCAGATAATTTAATAGTAACATTTTGGCAACTTATAGGAGCCACATCTGTTGTTCCTTTATTCCAAGTAATTGTTTGATTACTTCCAGCATCCCAAACTGTAGAAACATTTTGCGAGGTAACAGTAAAAGCTTCTGCATCTTCTATAGTTACAATCATATTATCTCTAGATGTTGCACCACCACTTACATTATTGTCTCTTACCAACAATGAAAAGCTTAAATCTCTAGCAATACTTGGCACTACTTCCCAAGTAGAAGATGTACTTCCAGAAACTACTGTTGCTAGTTCTGGCATATATCTATTAGGAGAAGTATTAGAAGGTAAAGATCTAAACATTGGACCTACAGTATTAGTCGTCTGAGGAGGCATTGTACCAGTCTCAGAATCTGTTTGCTCCCAGTTATAAGTTAAAGATGAAATACCATCTGCATCTGTTGCCGTTCCTTTTAAAACAAAAGGGGTAGATTTTGGTATACTATAATTAGCCCCTGCATTTGCAACAGGTGCATTATTACCGTTACTTGTTAAAGTTGCACAACTACCAGAAGAAGCAATAATATTTTGCATTTGATTGATACTTACTGCATGAAAATAATCATCACTTTGACCTTGCACATTTGGCGAGCAAATACCTGCATAACCCATTATAGTTGTAGCACTTCCTGGTTCTACAGAAGTAGCGCTTGATCTCTGACAATCATTGTTTTGAGTATGAGTTGCTCCAAATTGATGGCCCATTTCATGTGCAACAAAATCTATATCATAAGGGTCTCCAATTGGCGAACTTCGTCCAGTTACACCTCTTGCTTTTTGCCCTGTTACACAAACCACACCTAAACCAGCTAAACCATCTCCACCAATACTAAAAATATGGCCAATATCATAATTTGCTGTTCCTATTTGTGCATCTGCAATTACTTGCACCTCATCAATCATTTCATCTGGATCTCCATCTGTAATATTATCTGTAGCAGCATTTAAAAAAATTACTTTATCGTTATCTGCAACAATTACCATTTTAACAGCTAAATCTTTCTCAAACAAACCATTAACTCTTGTCATAGAAGTATTCATCGCAGATAAAACTGCTGTTTTTTTATCTGTATCACTAGCAGCATTAGAAACACCTTGATTAC
>TARA_R110002049_G_scaffold75991_2_pt1 | contig 16756 bp, 12 predicted proteins | sample TARA_R110002049 | Tara Oceans TARA_R110002049 (sample SAMEA4396941) | marine metagenome | biome: Polar Biome; feature: [SRF] surface water layer (ENVO:00010504); material: water (ENVO:00002006), including particulate matter (ENVO:01000060) such as... | depth 5 m | reverse complement strand
AGCATTTAAAAATGCACAAGAAAGATATAATTATGGTGCTATGACATTGTTCGATTTTGATTTAGTAAGAACACGTTTAGTAAATGCACAAGGAGCCATGATCCGTTCTAAATATGATTATGTTTTTAAAACTAAAGTATTGCAATTTTATTCTGGGGAGTTAGTTTTCTAACTAATATCCTTAAAAATTTATATTGAACCTCACTCGTTTTAAAACTTGTGAGGTTTTATTTTTTTGAAATACTATCTTTGTAAAAAAAATAGAAATTGGCAATTATACTAAACATAGAAACTTCAACTAAAAACTGCTCTGTTAGCATTGCAGATAATGGTAAAATTATAGCTATTAAAGAATTGAATAATGGTAATTATTCTCATGCAGAAGTTTTACATCCTTTTATTGAAACTATTTTAAAAGAAGCTAAAATATCTAAAGCTAAAATAGACGCTATAGCTGTTAGTAAAGGCCCTGGCTCTTATACAGGATTAAGAATAGGTGTTTCTGCCGCAAAAGGACTTTCTTTTGCCTTAAATAAGCCATTAATATCTATAGATACATTAACATCTCTTTCTTATGCTATTTCTGTAACAGAAGGTGTTATAATACCAATGTTAGATGCAAGAAGAATGGAGGTTTATGCTGCGGTTTTTGATAAAGACAATAATAAAATTAGAGACATTAAAGCAGAAATTATAGATGAAAAATCTTATTTAGATTTTTTAGATAAAGGAAGTGTTTATTTTTTAGGTGATGGTGCTGAAAAATGTAAGGAAATAATTACACATGAAAATGCTGTTTTTATTAATGATAAGTTTCCTTCTTCTAAAGAAATGGCAGAATTATCATATTTTAAGTACAAAAAAAACGACATCGAAGATGTCGCTTATTTTGAACCTTTTTATTTAAAAGATTTTGTTGTTATCCCAGAAAAGAAAAAGAAACCTACTTTTTAATTTCTACTTGATGTGGGTAAGGAATTTCTATTCCTGCTTTGTCTAATGCTATTTTAGTATTTTCTGTAACATCAAAATAAACAGACCAATAATCTGCTGTGTTACACCATGGTCTTACTGCAAAATTTACAGAACTATCTGCCAATTCTATAACAGTTACTGCTGGTGCAGGATCTTTTAAAATCTTTGGGTGTGATGCTAATACACTCATTAAAACATCTTTTGTTTGTTTAATATCTGCATCATAAGAAACACCAAAAACTAAATCTACACGTCTTGTACCTTCAGTAGTAAAGTTTATAATATTACCGTTAGATAAAGAACCATTAGGTATAATAATTTCTCTATTAGATAAACCAGTAAGTTTAGTTGTAAAAATTTCTATTTCTTTAACAACACCTGTTTCTCCTTGTGCTTGAATTAAATCGCCAACTTTCATTGGTTTAAAAATCATAATTAAGACTCCACCGGCAAAATTTGCCAAGGAACCTTGTAAAGCTAAACCAACGGCTAAACCAGCTGCTGCTAATATTGCTGCAAAAGAAGCAGTTTCAACACCAAGTTTTGCAATTACAGTAATAAATAATAATATTTTTAAAATCCAATTTAATAAGTTTCCTAAGAATTTCTGAAGTGTTATGTCTACTTCTCTTTTTTTAAGTATTTTCTTAGTTGTATTTACTATTACTTTTATTACTATTAAACCGATAATTAACATGGCTACTGCCATTAATATCTTTGGTGTATATTCTACTAAAACTACTTTTAATTGATCAATATATTCTTCCATAAATTCTATTTAATTTCTAAAGTGTATTATAATATTTAACTACTTTTATAACATCAGTTATTTCTTTTCTATTTAATTTTTCTTTTTTTATAAAAGTTTTGATTTTTTTTGAATTTTCACCAAACACTGCATAAAAATCATTTTTACTTTTTGGTAATTTTATTAATTCATCATTATTTACCTTTAAGTAATATGTATCTTTCTTTTGTATAAATTTAGATTTTTTTGCGCTTTCAAATTGATTTTGTGCAACTTTACCTTTTTTGAATACTACTTGTTGTTTTGTATATAAAGAGGCTTTTCCTTTAAAATTAATTTCAAAATATTGTAATTCATCATTAACATTTATAACTTTAAAGTTCCTATTTAATTTAGTAAAATGAATTTCTTGGTTTTCTTTTTTGGATAAAAAATAGATTTTTCCATCTTTTATAAATTCCATTTCATCTGCGAAAATATTGAAACGTAAATAAAATGTGTCATCTAAACCAGTTATTTTAGCCTCAATATATTCTTCAGTTAAAAACCTTAAATGTTGTGTTTTTCCTGAAGCATCTTCTGGAGTAACACCATCAATTCTTGTGTTTGGGCCTTTTATGGTTATAGATAGGCCATTTTGCCTTTCTAATTGTCCAAACATTGTAATAGTTTGAATTAAGATTACAATAGTTACTAATACTTTTACATTTTTCATTGCTTTAATTTTTATGTCAACAAAGTTAATATTATTGCTATAATTGCTGGTATGGATTGAATATAAAATATTTTTATTTTCTTAGTTGAATATGCACCATATACTCCAGCTATAAATACACAAACTAAAAAGAAAAGAACAGTTGGTTCTTTATTATAGAATAGAGACCATATTAAACCTGATGCTAAAAACAAATTATATAGCCCTTGGTTTGCTGCCATAACCTTAGTTTCTATGGCAAATTCTTTTGTTTTTATATCAAAAGCATTCATCCCTTTTTTAGTAGTCCATAAGTATACTTCTATATAAAATATATAAATATGTATTAATGCTACTAAAATTGTTACTGTTATTTTGAGGTATTCCATAATAGCTTTATAATTAAAAAACGGTTTAATAGTACTATTAAACCGTTTTTTAATTGATTTAGTTTACTTCAAAAGTAATTTTTAAATTTACTCTAAATTCTGCTACTTCTCCATTCTCTACAACAGCACTTTGAGATTGTACAAATACAGATTTTATATTCTTAACAGATTTAGATGCTTGTTTTACTGCTTTTTTAGTTGCGTCTTCCCAACTTTTTTCTGAGTTTGCTAGAACTTCTATAACTTTCATTATTGCCATATTACTTGTTTTTAATTATTAGTATGTTATGTAAATATAATAAAATCAAGTGGTTATTTAGTATTCAAACCCCAATGTTAATTTAATGTTACGTAATTGTTTGTAAATTGTTATAAAAACCTTATATTTGTAAATGTAGTGTAAACCCTAAAAAAAATACGTCATGAAAAAAATACTTACAATTGCAGTTTTTTGCATAGCAACAATAGGATATTCTCAAGAAACTAAACCAACTTACGAAGCTGAAGGGGATTTAGTTAAAGCTACTTATTACCATGAAGATGGTTCAGTTAGTACAGAAGGTTATTTTAAAGACAAGAAACTAACTGGTAAATGGACTCGTTTTGATAAACAAGGAAATAAAACTCAATTAGCTTTTTATAAAGAAGGTAAGAAAACAGGTAAATGGTTTTTCTGGAATGAAGAAGGTTCTTTGAAAGAAGTTACTTATAACAATAACAATGTAGAGAGTGTTAACTTATGGAAACAAGAATCTAAAGTTGCTGTAAACAGATAAGAATCTTTATTATTATCAAATAAAAAAAATCTAAAGTATATTTACTTTAGATTTTTTTTGTTCTATGTTTTTTTTAATAAGACTTAAATCTAATTAATTTTATTATCTATTATTAAATTAACGTTTGTAATTGATTTAAGAGCCCTTTACTTTTCTTGATTAGTTCTTCTATAGTTATCATAAAAAAAACGCTTAGAAATAAATCTAAGCGTTTTTTTATGTATGTTAATTAAGTTTTAATTACTCAACTAATAAAGAAAAAGGAATGTTATAACTAACACCTACTGGCTTACCTCTTTGCTTACCTGGTTTCATTTTAGGTAATAACTTCATTACTTTAATAACTTCAGCTTTAATTTTTGGGTGAGGTGCTCTTGCATTTACATTTACAATATTACCTTGTCTATCAATTTTAAAACCAATAAATACTCTCTTTTTTCCTGGAGAAAGACCTAATTCATTAGGTAAATCTGCATCAAATTTTCTAGAGAAGTGCTTTTGTACCATTTTACTGAAACAATCTTTTAACTCTTTCTTATTACCTTTACATCCAGGAAATACTGGTGCATCTTCAATAATCATAAAGTTTACATCTTCAATAACTTCTTCAGCTTCTTCTATTTCTACAATTTCTTCAACTTCTACAGCTTCATTTTCATCTGTTTCAGTAGATTCTATTACAGTTTCTTCAACTTCTTTTTCATCTTCAACAACTTCAATTTTTTCTGGAGTTGGTGGTGGTGGTGTTTTTGGCTTAACTGGTTCTATTCTTTCTGTAATAGGAATTTCTTCATCCATGTCAGCATTCATATTTACAACACCTAAACTACTAGTAGTTTTGTCGTAAGTCTTCTTTTCAATTGCAGCATATGTTACAAATAAAGCTAGCACAAGCCCAATTTGCATAAATATTTTACTGTAATTTTCTAAGTTCGATTTAGGGTCTTTCTTTATTTCCATTGAATAAGAGTTTTATATAGTTCGCTAATTTAACTAAATTATTGTGTTAAATACAAGTCTTTTTATTTTTTAACCTCATTTTTTTTAAAAAAAACAGTAAAAAATAATAAACCTAACAAAACACCAACTGAATTTGCAATAATATCTAAGTAATCGCCAGTTCTATAACTTGTTATTGTTTGTTGCAATATTTCAATAATTATGCCAAACAATATACAAGAGATTACAACTAGGTACTTTTTGTTCTGTTTGTAAAAAGTAAGTAGCCAAGAGATTGATAATGTAAAATATGCAATACAATGTTGCCATTTATCTATGTGGCTAATTGCAATATTATATTTAGGCATTCTCATTAAGCTTAAATACAAAATACTAACAGTTACAATTATTGCAATTATTAATATTTTATCCTTTAATAAGGCTAGTATATCCTTCAGCATCTAATAAGTCTTCTATTTGAGAGCTATCAGATATTTCAATTTTTATCATCCAACCTTTGTTATAAGGATCTGAATTTACTAATTCTGGTTCATCTTCTAATTCTTCATTAAATTCGATAACTTCTCCTGTTAAAGGCATAAATAAATCTGAAACTGTTTTTACAGCTTCTACAGATCCAAAAACTTCTCCTTCTTCTACAGTATCATCTAAAGTGTCTACGTCTACATATACGATGTCTCCTAATTCACCTTGTGCAAAATCTGTAATTCCTACAGTTGCAATATTACCTTCAATCTTAATCCACTCGTGGTCTTTAGTGTATTTTAATTCTGATGGAATGTTCATTTCTTAATAATTTTTATTGTTGTTATTGTTTAATTTCCTCCTAAATTATAGATAATATTAAAGCCACCATTTATTGCTTGTCTTGGAAACGTGGTAGAAATAGCATATCTAGATGTTTGGTGATTATAGTAAAATGATGCTGTTAAGCTATTACTTAATCTATAATCGGCTGTAAATTTAATAGAAAATAAGTTTTGTCCACCACTTATTTGATTATTATCTTCATCTACAGCTCTAATTTGTGTTAAATTATCTCTTAAAGATACATCTGCTCTTAAATTAATGTCTCCTTTTAAGGTTGTTTTCTTACCTGTAAAACGAGTATTCATTTTTACATCTTTAAAAACGTAACCTAAACCAAAAATATATTCTGTTCCTTTAATGTCTGTTAAAGTACTATTGTTAAAATTCATTGTTAATGTTCTGTCTCTTTTAATTTCTCCTCTTAAAGAAAAAGAGTTTCTCATTTTCATATCTACTTTAATTAAAGGAGAAAATTCATCTACTAAAGTAACAGCAGAAACTAATAATTCTGGTTCATAATTTCCTGCGGAATTTGTTGCAGAGAAAGCATTTAAACCATCATATTGTAAGTTATTGGTAAAACTAGATACAGTGTAAGAAGATTTATAACCATGTGATACAACAAAATTACTAAAGTTCTTTTTAAAGAAATCTAGTTTCATTAGGCCAGTGTAACGTAAAGTCCAATTAGGAATTGGTATATTTCTAAATAAACCTGTATTTACTTTATCTGGATTTGAACCTGAATATGCTGCCATAAAAGCAGGTAATAATACTTGTTGACTATTTTCGCCATAACCAGCAATAGGTGCACCACTTTCTGTAGCTAGCCTATTTGCTATAATAGCTCTGTTATCTCTAAATTCTTGAAACAAAGCATCACCATCTGAAAATGCTGTTGCTATCATAGAATGACTTGTACTAAAGTTTCCTGTTTCAAATGCCGGCGCACTAAAATCTAATTCTCCGTTTGTAGAACCATTTTCTATAATATCTAATTGTTGAGATAAATCTCTAGTTTTAATTTTATTACCTCTAACATCAATATTTAAGTCTTTAAAAGGCTTAACCGTAAAAGTATAATCTAATTTATTGTAATGTGTTCTACTATATGTTTTGTTATAATATTCGCTATTGTCTGGGTCTCTTGGGCCAACCAACCAACCATTTTGTAAGGCTTTATTTCTAATGTCTACTTGACTACCAAAGGCAAATGATGTTGGTGCACCACCAAGAAAACCAACTTCTTCTGTATAACCAGGTAAATATTGTCCGTTATTTTCTGTGTAACTAATTTTACCTTGTTTTACTGAAGTTACAACATCATAAACACCTTTTAAAAGTTGTTTTCCTAAAGAAAGTTTTTTCTTTGTATTTGCTCTTCCAGGAGCAGGAGGTAACCCATTTCCAGGAACTCCTTTAGCGTTTTTACGTCTATTTTTTGATAACAATAGTTTTTCAAATCCTAAGCTTTTATAGAATTTCTCAAAAGTAAAAGTTGTGTTTAAGTTATGTGTATTAGAATTCTGAATTACATTACCAACCAAATCTACGTAAGCTACATCTACACCACCTACATCAATAGAACTTTGTGCTGCGGCTTGCCAATCAAAATCTGCACTATAAGCATAATCTGCTTTTACCCAACTTAAGAAAGGAACTTTGTTTATAGGTAATTGGTATGTTCCGTTTAATTTTTGATGATAATGGTTTGCTCTTCCTGTATTAAAAAATTCATCAAAAATCTGAATTTCATCATTATCTCCAAAAGTATCATAAATGTAACTATTGGTTGCATTAAAATTAAATTGAAGTGATTTAGTTAAATCGAAACCAACTGTATAGTCCCAATCAAATAAAAATCTACGCTGTATTAATTCTGGTTGATCAGATAAACCTTCTACTAAATTTCTAGATTGTTGTTCTGTAAAATTTCTATTAATTCTAGAGTTTACAGCTACAGTAGATGGTATAGGATTAAAGTTAAAATCTTTAATCAATTTAAAATATTTACTTTGTAGAAAAGAAATATTTTTAAATGGTTCTATAGATTTTGCTTGAAAATTATAGTTATAAGTTGCCCCAGCTGTTACACTTTCGTTTGTATATTTTTGTATGTTATAATCTCTATGAAATTCTTTATTATGAGCATATGAAACAGATACGTTTTCAACGTCATAAAATTTTGGTTTTTTTGTTGAATTAGGATTTCTATTCTTTTTAACATTTATGAAACTAATACTAGTTCTTTTAGTGTAATCTCTAGAAAACTCACTATTTGGATTTTGTTCTAAGGCATCTTCTAAGGTTACATCTTGGTATTGAGGATCATATTTTGGATCTATAAATTTCTCTCCTATACTGTAACTCATAGGTAATTGAATTCCCCATTTAGCAGGAGTTAAAACTTTACCCAAATTAACAGTTGTTGCAACATCATATTGTTTTGTTTCGTCTAAACTACGTTGGTTAACTCTATCTTCTACGTTACCAAAACCAACAGTAGACATGCTACCTGCTAGAGAAACATTTGCAACATCTGCAAAATTAGCATCTGCATTTACTACTGCAGCCCAACCTCCTTGGTTATCAAAACCAGCAGAACGTAATTCATTAAACCAAATTTCTGCACTTTTAGAGGTTAAAGATGTGTTTTTAATACCTAACATTATGGTTCTTAATTGTGCCAATGTAGGGTTTCCTTTTACACTTATTTTATAAGGTAAATTTGGGTCTTGTTCTTGTGATTGATATATTTCTGCTACAGAAAAATTAGCATTATTTCTTTCTAATTTTATTTTACCAAATGTTTCTAAAAAAGCATCTAAATTATTTGCTTCTGGCCAAATGTCTAATGCAGAAGTTCCGTTTTTTGTAACATTAAGAGGTAATTCAATTTGATAAAAGTTTTCATTTAAATCTGTACCTAACCTTATAATTGCAGACAATTCACCATTATTTATTGCAACTTCTCCTTGGTTTTGTTGAAGGTGCATAAACATTTTTAACTGCTTAAAGCGTCTTAAATCTACACTTATGTTTTTGTAAATTGCTCTTACTTCATCTGGTTGTAATCTATTTACTTTTAAAGTTACAGATTGTTCGTTTTGCAACTGTACTGTTGTACTACCTTGTAAACGTTCTCTCTCTATACCTGGAGGTTGTATATAACTTCCTTCATTTTGTTCTATACTTACAACTCCAACTTCAAAATCATTTAATTCATCTTGTGTTAATTCTCTGTCTGGTGTTGTAGTTTGGTCTAGAGTTCTCACATAACGTCTCCAGTCTCCACGAACTAAATCTAATTCTCCAAAACGAACAACTACTGGCATTTTAAAATTAGTTAAAAACATTCTAACAAAACGAATACTATTAAAATCTGAAATACCGTTTATTGGTGTTCCGCTTCTAACAGGCACTCTAAATTGATACCATTTTGTTTGTTGTGTATTTCCGTTCTCTAAAGTTACTGTAGTCGTTTTTTCGTCAACAATATAACCAACACCTTTTCTTAAATCTGCTTGATTCATAGAAATTTTATACTCGTAGTAACTTTCTACGGTATTCATGGTTTGGTCTCTATTAATATCTTCTGTATCTGGGTATGTAGAAGAAGAAGTAGGGTATGCTTCTGTAGATTGATTTAGCGTTGGTGAATTACCTTGTGTGTTGTTAAAGTCTTTATATCTAGTAATTAAAGAGGCATCTATAGCATCTAAATTACTTCCTCTAAAGAATTGAAAATTATCTGCTGCAGGATCTCTTAAATTAGTAAACTGCCCAATTCCAGGTAATGTTTTCTCTTCAGCATCATTTAAACCATCGAAACCAATATCTTGGTTTGTTCTTGCTTCATCTTGTTCGTTAAATGCATAAATTATAGATGGATTTCTAGGTACATCTCCCCAAGTAGTTCTATTTACGTTACTTCCAGTAACCTTTAAACCATCTTCTGGTAAACCGTTTTCGTACATTTTACGGTTATCTTTTAATATATCTTCAGAAATATTACCAAGATTAATATATAAATCCCCTACTTGGTTTACTGGGTTATCAGGATCAATTCCTGTTGGCAAACCTTCTTCTGTTGTTAAAGAATAATTTTGATAAGGATCCATGATCCAAAATTGCATGTACTCTACATTTGCTTGGTCAAAATTATTGGTAGTTAATGGTCGCATTATTCCTCCCCATCTTGTTTCAGGATTTGGTAATGTTACGTTTTCCTCTTGTATTATTGCAGAAGGATCATAGTTATAAGAGCCTCTTTCTTGTGGAAAATAAGCTAAATCTAAAGTTCTTACTAAAGAGTTTTGTGTAATATCTAATTGTACATTAGGGAATAATTCTCTGTAATTAATTTGTCTTGTTTCTGCTCTAGAAAGTTCATCTGCATCTATACTTGCAGGTGTATCTCCAACACCATAAAATATCTGATCTACACTATACCAAGCTAATTTTCCTCTTTTATAGTTGTACGCTAAACCATCACTTTCTCCATTAAAACCAGGAAAATATTTAGGCGTACTTGCTTCATACCAATCTAATGCAGATAGAATACTAATTGGTACTTGCGAAGCTTCAAAATCATCTATATAAGAAGTTGCAGCGCCAGCAACATCAATTCCACTTGGTGTTCCAGGAATTAGATAAGCCATATCTCCTTTAACAGAAAGGTTAGATGGTGCATCTGTATCTACAAAAGGCAATTTGTTTGCTAATTTTGTAAAATAAGGAACTTCTGTAGAGTAATTAAAATTGAAACCTAACATAGTATTATCTATAGGTTCTGCTCCAAAATTAACTTTAGGCGTTAAAGGTCTTTCTTCTATGTTTAAGTAGGTAGCACCAACTACAAAATCTTCAGAGAATTTATGTTCTACATCAACACCAAAAAATGTTTTTCTTTGTTGATTGAAAACAGAATTATTTTCTGTAGACACACTAATAGGTACTCCAGAAGCTTGTAAACCAGGATCTATAATTTGAACCTTACCTGCCAAATAATCTACCACGTAATCTACACCTTCGACTAATTGTCTGCCACCAGCAGAAACTCTTACAGAACCTCTTGGCACGTTAAAAGCACCTATAGGTATACCTCCAGAATTTTCAGATTTAAAATATCCTTTTAAGAAATACTTATCTTTGTTCTGAAAGTTGTTTTTAATGTTAATTTTTGTATTTAAATACATTTCTTTGAATAAGAAATTAGCATCTAAAGGGTTTGTTAAAGCATCTTCTAAATCTTTACCAAAAGGTTCTGGTTCTGGGAAAAAGATGAAACCATTTTCTGAATTTACAGTTATACCTTCTACATAATCGAAAAAACCATCTGGACTTCTAAATTGACTCTGATCTAGTTGATCTAGATTTAAAACTTGTAATAAAGGTAAATTAGAAATACCTGCAGTTTGTGCGTTTTGTAAAACATTAGAAGGTATACCTGTTTGGTCATCTCTATACTGAATCTCAAATCTAAAACCATCTTGTGTTAACGGAAAAGCACCTAAAGCATACACGTTTTTCATCATTAAACGCCAAGTAGGAAAAGACTCATCTTCACCTGTTGTAATATTAGCTCTTTTTGTTTGTAAAATTTCTGAACGTAATAGTTTAACAGCTAAATTGTTTGGTGCTTGTATTCCATCGTTAGAAAACTCACCAACTTTAAAAGAATTTTTAGTACTACCAACTACATTTCCAGCAACTGTATATTCATAAGCAACGGCTAAAACTTCACCATCATTTAATCTTCTGTTTAAAGAAATAAAACCTAATTGTGGGTTTAATCGATATTCATTTTCTTGTAATTTTCTTGCGTTTTCTAGAACAGAATAGTTTGTTCCGTTTTGCATATTGTAAGGTTGCAAAGTACCATCTACTGTAGAAACATCTCTTATACCACCACCAGGTATAATTTCTGTTCCAATTCTGTTTGCACCATTAAAAGGTAAGTTATTTCCAGAAACCTGGGCTTGTGTAATTGCTGGGTTTAAAACAACCCCGTTTTCATCAACTAAAACGTTAGATTCAGATTCTCCAATATCTGCAAAAGCAACTATACTTCTAAAATCTTCTGTACTTGCGTTTCTATTAGTTATCCAAACTTCTACTCTTGTAATATTTATTGGACTGTTTATTAATGGGTAGTTTTTTAATGAATTAGCGTAGTTATCTATAAAATATTGCGATAAGAAGAAGTGTCTGTCATTATCATAATCTGTAGTTCTTAATTCAAAAGGTTGTATAGAGGCACCACCTTCAGAAACTACGGTTTTACTTTCAGAATTTTGTTGAGAAAATACAGCTGTAATACTAGTATTACCAAATTTTAAATCTGTTTTTACTCCAAATAAACTTTGTGCTCCATTAATTAAAGAGTTTTTAATTGGCATAGAAATATTACCAGCTTCAAAACCTTGTAAAATATCATCTTCATTTGGTTCGAATCCAATTTTTACTAAATTTTGAAAATCGAAAGATGCTTGTGTATCGTAATTTGCAGTGAAATCTAAACGCGTACCAACTTGAGCTCTAATACTTGCGTTTATTTGCTGATCAAAATCAAAAGTAAGGTTGCTTCTGTTTTCTTCAGAAATTTGCGGATTGTCTGTGTTTTGATAAATAAAACCAAGCTTTAAGTTTAAACTACCTGTTGGTGTTACTTTTACTTCGGTTCCTCCAAAAATAGTTTCAAAAAACTTATTATCTACATAATAAGTTGGTAGTAAGTCTTTTTGTGCTTCTTTAGAACCTTTTTTCTTGCTATTAGTAGCACTTACTTTGTCTTTAAAATACTCTAGCATATCTCTTTTTAAGCGATATTGCTGGTATTCTCTTGGAGATAAATAAATAGGAGTTCTTGTATAATAGTTTCCTATTTTTTCTACAATTACATATTTGTTTAGAACTTTATCAAAGATGATTTCCTTTTTTGCTAAATCATCTAAATATAAACCACCTTTTTGTGAACTTTTAAAGTTATAGCGTAAATCTACAGAGTCTTTAGAAACGTTTGTAGAGTCTTTTTTTGTGTTATTTTGTGCGTAAGTAGTTAAGCTTACTGTAAAAGTAAATGCTAGAAATAAAAACGTACTTTTAAAAAACGTACTCAATTGATTATAAACTTTTTAAGGCTAATTTTATTATTTTTTCAACAGAAGCATCTGCATGTTCTTTTGTAATTAGATTTACTAACTTTTCTGATTGTTTTCTATTGAAACCTAATACTTCTAAAGCAGATAACGCTTCATCTTTATTTGTATTGCTTGTTGTAACAGAAACTTCATCAATATCAAAAGTCTTTAAAATCTTATCTTTTAAATCTACAATAACCCTTTGTGCTGTTTTTGCGCCAATACCTTTTACAGATTGTATTAAGGCAACATTTTCTGAAGCAATTGCTTGTTGAATTTCTTCTGACGTCATAGAAGACAACATTGTTCTTGCTATACTTGGCCCAACACCAGAAACAGAAATTAAGAACTTAAAAATAGCTCTTTCTGTTTTATTAATAAACCCGAAAAGAGTGTGTGCATCTTCTCTTATAGAAAGATGCGTATATAAAACAACGTTTTCATCTGCAGGTAATGCAGAAAAAGTGTTTAAAGAAATATGAAGTAAATAACCAACACCATTGCAATCTACAACAACTTCTGTTGGATTTTTTTCAACTAATCTTCCTCTAACTTGTGTTATCATAACAATCTTTTCAGGCTTCTAAAATACTACTTTTTATTTGTTGTTTCTTTTTTCTTTTTGTTGTGCATCTACAACAGCTAAAGCAGCCATGTTTACCATTTCATCTACACTTGCACCTAATTGTAAAATATGCACAGGTTTATTAAAACCTAAAATTACAGGTCCAATAGATTCTGCACCTTCTACTTGCTTTAATAGTTTGTATGTAATGTTTGCAGATTCTAAGTTAGGAAAAATTAAAACATTTACTTTTTTACCATTTAATTTAGAAAAAGGAAATTCTTTTGCTAACATTTCTGGATTTAAAGCAAAATCTGCTTGTATTTCTCCGTCTAAAACTGTGTCTGGAAAATGACGATGTATATATGAAACAGCTTCTCTAATTTTCTTTGAAGTTTCTGAATTAGAAGATCCAAAATTAGAATAAGATAACATTGCAATATTTGGTTTCATACCAAACATATTTACAAATTTACCTGTCATTTGTGCAATTTTAGCTAATTCTTTAGCAGAAGGATTTTCGTTAATAGTAGTATCTGCTAAAAATAATGGTCCTTGTTTTGTTAGCATTAAATTACAAGCTGCTATTCTAGAAACATCTTTGTCTTTTTCTATTAACTCTAACATTGGTTTTACAACTGTTGGGTAAGGTCTAGAGTAACCAGTTATTAAAGCATCTGCTTCACCTTCATTTACCATCATTGCTGCAAAATAATTACGCTCTCGCATTAATTTTTTTGCTTCAGAAAAAGTACGTCCTTTTCTTTGACGTGTTTTCCAATATGCTTCACCAAAACGAATTCTTCTTTCTTTTTCTTCGTCTGTTTTTGGGTCTATTATTGTTACATCTGCAGAAAAACCAATTTCTTCTTTTAACTCTAGAATTACTTCTTTTCTACCAAGTAAAATTACTTTAGCTAGTTTTTCTTCATGTACTCTTTGCGCAGCTTTTAATACGTCTAAATGATCTGCTTCAGCAAAAACAACACGTTTTGGGTTGCTTTTTGCTCTGTTATGTAAAAGTCTAATTTCTTTACTTCCAGAACCAGAGCGTTCCATTAATTCTTCTCTATATCTTTCCCAATCTGTTATTGGTTCTAAAGCAACACCAGAATCCATTGCAGCTTTTGCAATTGCTGGTGGAATTTCATAAATTAATCTAGGATCAAATGGTTTTGGTATAATGTATTCTCTACCATATGTTAAGCTTACTTCATCATAAACAATGTTTACTTGTTCTGGTACAGATTTTTTTGCTAAGTCTGCTAAAGCATGTACAGCAGCCATTTTCATCTCCTCGTTAATTTTAGTAGCTCTAACGTCTAAAGCCCCTCTAAAAATAAATGGAAAACCAAGCACATTATTAACTTGATTAGGATGATCTGATCTTCCTGTAGCCATTATAAGATCTTTTCTTGTTGCTACAGCAATATCGTATTCTATTTCTGGTTCTGGGTTTGCCATTGCAAAAACAATAGGGTCTTTTGCCATTGTTAAAAGCATTGCAGGAGAAACCACGTTTCCTTTAGATAAACCAATAAAAACATCTGCATTATGCATTGCTTCTTCTAAGGTTTTTATGTCTTTATCTGTAGCAAATTCTGCTTTTTGTGATGTAAGGTTATCTCTATCTTTTCTAATAACCCCTTTACTATCGCACATTACAACGTTTTCTCTTTTTACACCTAATTTTAAGTATAAACGTGTACAAGAAATTGCAGCAGCACCAGCACCATTAACAACAATTTTTACTTTGCTAATGTCTTTTTCTGCAATATCTATTGCGTTTTTTAATGCAGCAGCAGATATAATTGCTGTACCATGTTGGTCATCATGCATTACAGGAATATCTAACTCTTCCTTTAAACGTCTTTCAATTTCAAAAGCTTCTGGAGCTTTTATGTCTTCTAAGTTTATTCCACCAAAAGTAGGTGCAATTGCTTTTACTGTTTGTATAAAAAGTTCTACATCTGTAGCATCTACTTCAATATCAAAAACATCTATATCTGCAAATATTTTAAAAAGTAAACCTTTACCTTCCATTACAGGTTTAGATGCATCAGGCCCAATGTCTCCTAAACCTAAAACAGCAGTTCCGTTAGAAATTACAGCTACCAAGTTTCCTTTAGCAGTATATTTATAAACATTGTTTTTGTCTTTTGCAATTTCTAAACAAGGTTCTGCAACACCAGGTGAATATGCTAATGCTAAATCGTGTTGAGTAGCGTATTTTTTAGTGGGAACAACCGCAATTTTTCCCGGTTTTGGTTTTGCATGATATACTAAAGCTTCGTGTCTTTTTCTAGAATCGCTCATATAATATTTGTTTGCTTGTTTAAGCCACAAATATATGGTTTTCAAAGATTAGAAAATGAAGAAAAGTAATCTTTTATAAATTGAATATTTCCTTTTAAACTTCATAATTTTGTGTTTTTTAAGAGACTATTTTATCCTTTTAATTATAGGCTTTTTAGAAGTATTTTTCTATTGAGGCAACTTTTAATCTATTTTTGTAGTCTTAATATTTAAGAGTTCATTATGTTTGGTTTAACAAATTTTAAACTTTTTCTTGTAACTTAAAAGCTATGTTTGCGTCTATCAACTAAACCTATTTTATGAAAAAAATTACTTTTTTACTACTATTCTTTGTAGCGTTTGCTCTTAAGGCTCAAATTAAAGGAAGTGTTACAGATAAAAACGGAGAGCCGCTTTCTTTTGTTAGTGTTTATTTAAATAAAACTGTAACAGGAACTACTACTAATGATAATGGAGATTATATTTTAAACCTAAAAAAAACAGGAAAATATACGCTGGTTTTTCAATTTATAGGTTTTACTACGCTTAAAAAAGACGTAAATATTACTTCTTTTCCTTTTGAATTAAATGTAGTTTTAGAAGAAGAAAATGTTCAATTAAACGAAATTGTAATTTCAACAAAAGACAATCCTGCAAATAGAATTATTAGAAATGCTATTGCAAGTAAAGACAAGAATACAGAAAAGTATGCAAATTATACTGCAAAGTTCTATTCTAGAGGTTTAACAAGAATAAAAGATGCGCCAGAAAAATTTTTCGGACAAAGTACTGGCGATTTTGGTGGAGGTTTAGATTCTACAAGAAGTGGTATTATTTATTTATCTGAAACTTTTTCTAATATTTCATTTCAGAAAAAACCTAAAAAGTTTAAAGAAAAAATAGTGGCATCTAAAGTTTCTGGGCAAGACAATGGTATAAGTTTTAACAGAGCAGAAGATTCTAACTTAGATTTATATGAAAATAGTATTGAAATTTTTAATGGTTTAATTTCTCCAATTTCTACCAATGCATTTAGTTATTATAATTATAAATTGGTAGGTACTTTTTACGATAAAAATCAGAAATTAATTAATAAAATACAATTATTACCTAAGCGTAAAAACGATAGAATCTTTGAAGGTTTTATTTATATTGTAGAAGATGATTGGGCTTTATATGGTATAGATGTTACAACAACTGGTGCACAAGTAAACATACCAATTGTAAACTTATTAAAAGTAAAACAAGGTTATAATTATTCCGAAGAAATAAAAGGTTGGGTTTTAATAAACCAAACATTAGATTTCGATTTAAATTTCCTAGGTTTTAAGCCAAGTGGAAAATTCTCTTATACATATTCAGACTATAATTTTAAACCAGATTTTAAAGAAAGCACATTTAC
>TARA_R110002049_G_scaffold43212_9_pt1 | contig 16756 bp, 21 predicted proteins | sample TARA_R110002049 | Tara Oceans TARA_R110002049 (sample SAMEA4396941) | marine metagenome | biome: Polar Biome; feature: [SRF] surface water layer (ENVO:00010504); material: water (ENVO:00002006), including particulate matter (ENVO:01000060) such as... | depth 5 m | reverse complement strand
TGCCCAAGTGTCTGCTTGGATGGGTTCGCCCTGCTCGGAGGTACTGTCGAGGTGGTGTCCTTCCAGTCCCGTGTTGTTGCGGTTGGCCAGTTGGCTGGAATGATCTGCTCCCGAAGGTTGGCTGGTGCTGTCCTCCCCTTGCGGGATGTTGCAAACTGTCGAGCCAATGCCTCCGTCGATCTCTGACCCATATGATCCAGCGTGTTCGGCGTAGCCCAAGATGTAGACCCGCTTTCTCTGGTGTGGTGCGCCGACTTCAGCCGCACTGAATACTCCCGCCGTTGCTCGGTAACCCATTCCTTCCAGCGTTCGCAGGACATATTGGAGAACGGGTTCACCATCTCCTGTTCGGCAGCTAAGAATTCCTTCGACGTTTTCGAGAAAGACAATTGATGGTTGGCACTCTCGGATTCCCTCGGCGATGTATGGGAAGAGGTGTCGGGGATCTTCAACGCCTTTACGTTTTCCGGCAGAGCTGAAGGGTTGGCACGGGAATCCACCAGAGAGGATGTCCACGCATCCACGAAACTCTGCGAATGGGAAGGTCTTAACGTCCGTATGGACAGGTGCTGGAGCCAAGGCTCCCGCTTCCATCTTCGCAACCAGGTTTGCGGCAGGGAATCCTTCCCTCTCCACGTAAGCGATGTTGCGCAGAGTTGGGAGAACTCTTGAGAGTCCGCTTCCGATTCCTTCGTAGCCAGAGCAGAGGCTGAGGTGATTAATTGTTTTGGTAGTATCCACATTTATGTTTTGATTGATGTTAGTATCCATTGGTTATTTCGACGGTCACGTCCGTATCCGTACTGATGCCGGTCTGCCAGAATACTTTGTATGTGACGTGCTGTTCGTTGAGGTTCTTGATCAAGATCGCAAAGGTCTTGCACTGATCAGAGTCTGAGATGTCTAGTATAATGTAGTTCATATTTGTATGGGTTAAACTTTATCATCGGCTAGTGCCAGTGACTTAACGTGAGCAGGTGTAGTCATATATCTTTTGCCAGTGATGGCATCCTCGATGATGAACGGTCGCTTGTATGCACGTTGCTTGTACCCTCGGAGGTAATAGAACTTACCCTTGGGGCATCGGAGCATAGTGTTGAGCATACGCTCGTCATCGATGCCGATGATCTTCCAGTTTTTATTGAGGAACTGTTGCTCTTTGGTCATCACCTCCCCGTCTTGGATTACTCCTACTTCGATCTTGATGGTAGCCGTTTGTGCATCGTACTTAATTGTACCACCCACGCTAGCACTGAGACCGTACTTCTCTTCGAGTACTTCCAGCATTGTATTGATGTCATCCCGCAATAATTTGCAAGTGTTCGCATTGATTGTTTCTGTTGTCATATTTTATTTCTCCGATGTTAGGTTAGTGTAAATGATATCGTATAGTTCGTTGAACATATCCTGCGCTGGCTCGGTGAAGCCCTCGCTTCCGTCCTCTCGGTCAGTCCATACCGTACCCTCCGGCATCCTGTCTTCGACCAGTGCTTCCGCCAGGTCCGCTGCTAATCTTTTATCTTCTTGGTGTAGTGTCATAGTGTTTTCCTTTCGTTTGTTAGTAACTTAACTCCCCGCTCTCCACTGCCTTGACCACTGCCTTGTCGAAGGGCATCCACGGTTTGTCACTGAAGTAGTAGATGATTTGAGTGATTCCATCTTTCATTAGTCGAGCCTCCAAGGCTTCGGCTTCTTCCCATCGCTCAGTCACTGAGGAATTACCGTAGTCACTTGTGCATTCGCAATGTATCACGTCCCACGTGATCATCACATCCACGTCTTCGCCATTGTATTCGATTGTATCAATTGTAGTTTCCATTTTATTATCGGTTCCAGTTCTGTTTGATTGCCACCCATATTACAGCCTGTAATTGGTATGCCTTTAGTTTATTTTCCTCCGCCAGCCTGGCGGTTATTGCTTCGATCCTTCTGTACTGTGCACTCGTCACACTCTCGGTGGTATCCACGATTCCTTCACTTGGCTTGCACAGGCAAGCTCTTATGTGCCACTTGTCGATGGTCACGTGCTTCTCACTGAGCCTACCCATATTCATTGCGAAGGCGTGAGTCTTGGGACTCTTCGCCGCTATCTCTTCGCCATCCGTCATTATTGCCCACGCCTTGCGCTTGTTTGCGTTATACGTGCAGACCTTGAAGCTGTCGATGCTTCGCCCTTCCATAAAGGCGGCGATCAGTGCGTTTGCGTCGATCTTGTTGCGTTCCCACTTGTTATTGGGACTCAGTGCGCTTGTCACTGCCGCTGCGATATACTTGTCCACCTTGTGAATCTTTGACAGGTTGCGGGTGAATTTTTGCGCTTCCTTGTACCACGCCTTGCCCTCTCGCATTTGCTTTCGAGTTGCAATGTCGATCCAAGCTTGGAGGTTGCGGATGATCTCACGATCATTGTGTTTAGCTATTGTTCTTTTCATATTTTATTCCTCCGATTGAGTGAGTATTAATTTCTTCATATCGCTTAAGTCCAACACGAATCCGAACTCGTCCATTTGATCTTGAGCGAAATAGCATCCGTTTGGATCATTGAAGTGCAGCCAGTCGGCGCAACTTTCGTGGGTGAATTCGTCCAACTCTTCTAAAGAATCATAGAGGTGCATCGCACCGTACTTGGTTTGGATTGTTTTCATATTTTTATGCTCTGCTTGCTCCAAAGGAAAGCCCTAGGCTTGCCAGTGAGACTGTTGAGACTGTGATTGATACGTTTGGATTGATAGCGGGTAATTTCCGCTCTGATACTTTAACAGTGCGCTTGCGCTCACTGTGACGTTTACGTTTTACTTTTGTGCTGTCATACGACCAGTCCGCCACTTTGGGCTTCGTTGCAGTATCACGCCAAAGGTTTGGAGTGTTCTTTGCTTTCATTGTTTGCCTACTCACCCTTTATGCTGACTTGTAACAGCTGACTTTATTGCCAGTGGGTTTAAACGCATCCCGTTCAGTGTTCTTACTAAGGATGCCTAAATTTTATCACGTTGCCAAACTTGAAAAAATTCGCTCAATTTTTATGATTATACGATGGGCAAATTAAACTTTGCTGACTGACAAGTCGAAGTGGCAAAGTGTTTGCTGAAATGTGTATATTGAGAAGTCGCGCCTATAGGTGACGTCACTGAATCCGAAAAATGGAAAACGCCATAAGCCCCGCTAGAATTTTAGTTTTAACGCCATCACAACGAAGAGTAAAAATTTCTAAAAACTTAACATTCCCATTCACTCGAAAGTGTCGCTTATCAATGTAAAAGCCAGCGATGACTACAAAATGACTATTTCCTCCGAACCCACAAGAACTTTTTTTAAAGTTAAAAAGTGAGATTCTATTAATCGTTGCCAGTCAGTAATTTACATAAGAAAAAAAACTTAAAAAAACCTTTTTACGAGCTGGTCCATACTATGTTTAAAACCGTTTGTGCATATTTGAGGTGGTTTTTAGGCGATATATTACCCAATCTGACACCCGTTATGTGAGGATAAGGGTTTGCTGATATATCCCAACGTAACAAAAAATAGCAAACTTACGTGAGTTATCGCCCGATTACATTACAAATTATAGACTAGCAAGAATGTATTGAGAATCTGAATACAAACATTACAAATTATAAATGAGCAGGAATTGTATCAAGAATTCGGATACGTTTAATTGTATCGACATTGTGGATACGGTCTAACGGTGACACAGTGATCCCGGTTTACCTAACGGTTCCTGGCTGATACAAGTTTTTGAGGGGTGGGGGTGTTAAAATTTCAAACGAAATTCATATATTATATACATATACTGCCAGTTAAAAAAATTTGCGTCTCAAGGCTCCCCCCAGGAGCCACCTCGGGTAGACTGTAAACTCGCACACAGCCCCTAGGGGGGCTAGCTGTCGTTACCTGTAACTGAGTTACTACGTTAATTGACACAGCTTCGCCATTACAAAGCTGCTACAACGTAGACACGAGTGTCGGACTAGGTACTATCGAATAGTTATCCATAAGTTGTAGGCATATATTTTATGTTTCCCTTCTTGGCATCATCAGGGGAAACAACCTATACTACAGTGGGGCGACCCTTGTTCCCAAGAGGCGACCTTCCCAAAGTAGTGCCGTGTAGTTTAATGTCATACGAGTGGCTATCCTCGGAGATCGTTTTCGCCCGCACTGGGGTTTACCTCCTGACTATGATTCCATCATACCATAGGTGTAAATCCCTACCGTCAAGCAATTAATACTATTTGACATAGTAATGATAATGAGATTCATTCTCAGTATGGAGGAGATTAAAGACACAAAGGAGGAACTCTGCGATGGCATACAGGAGGCAATTTCGCAAGTTGTGCAAGTGAAGGAGATTGCACAGATCAAGAGCCTCTCCGTGTATGACCCCGAGAAGGTAGCCAAGATACTCTACCTCTACAGCAAGGGTACTAGCCAGACCTCCTTGGTGAAGAAGTACAAGTACTCCCGTTGTACTATACTGAATATCCTAGTGGACTACGCTGACCACTTGGGCAAGCTCCGGGACATTGCGGGCAAGATCTCGGCAAAGAACTATTTAAACATATCCTCCTTGGAGGAGGATCTTATTGAGAAGGTGCGGGACAAGATGGAAACAGACCCAGAGTTCGATGTAAGCTTTCGTGACCTCAAGGAGCTATCAATAGCCAAGGCTAATTCCTTTAGGGAGGCTATGACCTCCAGGGGTGAAGCCACCTCTATCACAGAGGAGCGACAGGTAATCACACAGCAGGACTACGAGGAGACACTGGCCGCTGCTCGCTCACGGCTGGAGCAAATGCAAGAAGCAGAGGTAATTGAAGTAGAGGAGGATAACAATGGGTAAAGGATGCGCACCCCGTAAGGGACACAATCAAGAGAAGCAGAGCAAGAACTACGATGCTATCGACTGGTCAAAAAAAACCAAGTCAACTAAATCAAAGCTCCCTCCAGCCGAACAACCAAAAAGCAAATGACTGACGCAGAAGATCCGGACATCGTCTACGACCAAATTCGTGGAATACTAGGAGAACACTTTCACAACTTCTGCTTCATTGTTATGGACGATGACGGGGATCTGTTCTATGACTACACGAACTACAGGGTGGGCAAGATGCTTATGACTGAAGCCATCGAGGATCTGAACTCCGAGGTGGATGAACTCGACTGGGAAGAACTAGTGGACGAGGACGAATACGAGGACTAAGTATGGAACTCTCTTTTAGTGACCACCCGATCCTTCCGTCCCCAAGTGACGAGGAGATTATCTACCTAGCGGAGAATGATCCCAAGCTGCTAGAGCAGCTCTACCTTGCTCACGAGGGTAGGATTAAGGCATCCGTCAGTGACCCCCTACGCTATGGGTTCGACCTACCAGGCTGGAGTAGAGCAAGGGAAGCACTTGAAGAATTCAATGAGTGCCTTGCACTCGGTGGGAACAGAAGTGGTAAAACGACAGGTTGCGCAAAAATGGTAATGGAAGCAGTGACTGAGTCCGAGGGGGGTCACATTGTTTGCTTTTCGCAAAATGCGGATACGTCAATCAAGGTTCAACAGCCAGCCATCTGGGAGATGATGCCCAAGGAATTCAAGAAGAAGACCAAGGGTATTGAGGGCTACATCAATTACTCAATGCAGAATGGATTCACAGGTAGTTCATTCGTGTTCCCCGATACCCGCACACGGGTGGACTTCAAGACATACACCCAGTACTCCAACAACTCCACCATCCTAGAGGGATTTGAGTTCGGCTTCAAGGATCCCAAGGGCTTGAACATCGGCACTTGGCTTGACGAATATCTAGGTGACGCTGCCCTAGTCAACACCCTGCGCTTCCGACTGGCTACACGGGACTCCAAGATGATCATTGGCTTTACGCCAATTGATGGGTACACGCCCTTCATCGCTGAATACCTCAAGGGCGCGGAAACCACTCAGACAAGGCCAGCGGCCTTGCTTCGTGACAGGGAGGTTCCTATATGCCAATACAGCCCAAGCAGAGATGCTGGTGTAGTATATCTCCACTCCGACGAGAACCCATTCGGCGGATACGAGCGTATTGCAAAGGACCTAGCTGGTCGCCCCGAGGATGAGATCAAGGTTCGTGCATACGGACTTCCGGTCAAGTCAGTGAATTCCCTACTGCCCAATTTTAATACAGAAGTAAATGTCCTCAACGAGGAGCCCAACAAGTACGGGATGACGTTCCCTGACATTTCGGATAAGTCGAAGTTCACCTGCTATCAGGTGGTTGACCCCGCTGGAGCAAGGAACTACACAGCCATCTGGGCTGGGGTAAATGAGGACGGTGAAGTGTTCATCCGTAGGGAATGGCCCGACCGTGATACCTACGGGGAGTGGGCAATGTTCGGCGATCCAAAGTGGAAGTACGGCCCAGCAGCTAAAAAGATTGGACTAAACGTTGAGGGATACTGCGAACTCTTCGAAGAGATCGAGGAGGACTTAGGCATTGAGGTCACTGAGCGAATCGGTGACTCCCGATTTTTCGCAAGGGAGAATGAGAACAATGATGATCTTTTTACATCCTTCTATGACTTCGGTCTAAGCTTCGTTCCATCCGATGGCAAGATGGAGGAGCGTGGCATCACAGCCTTGGATGACTGGTTTAACTACAATCCCAATGTAGACATTGACCAGGCCAACAGACCAAGGTGCTACATTCATTCGGACTGCGGCAACCTCGTTGACAGTCTAATTAACTACAACGCAGGTGGAAAACCAGAGGAAGCCCTAAAGGACTTCTTTGATGTCATCCGATATTTGCGGATGTCAAACAGCGGAGACGGTCCGGACTTTATGTCGGACGCATCAATGCAAACAACCAAGAACAATAAAGGAGGATACTAATGCCAAAGAAACGACTATCAGAACTAGCAAAAGAATACGGGATTTCATTTGAAGAAATCCATAAGATCGCCACCCACAGCCTTGAGGAGGATATGATCACTGGAAAAGGCAAGAACCTATGGATGTCCGAAGAGGGACAGCACTGCCTCGATGACCTCATTCCTATGACAACAATCTACAGGGGGGCAGTTATCAACCAAGCACCAAACAAGCGTTTCGTTCTAGCTAGAATCAAGGAACTCGGCAAGAAGGTCGCAGTCAGTATCCCACTTGCCCTATCTGGTAAACTGGATGGTAAAGTTATACACATCGAGGCTGACAATTCTAATAACGAACCAAAGTACAAGTGGATCAAAGCACCAGTTCGTCAGTAGCCAAAATGAAAATCACTAAATAATTTATGGAAAACGAGACTACATCAAAAGCACTCACCTATGTCGGCAAGGACCCAAGCGTGAAGACCTTACGCCACGCCTATGACCAGACCGTAACCGAGCTGTCATCGTATTTCGATCTATGCCGTAGTAGCTATGATGACCGCCGCAACTGGTGGCCGGGTAAAAGCCGTGATCACCGCAAGCACGGTGCGGACGCATTCCCCTGGGAGGGAGCCTCCGATATGGAGAGCCACGTCATTGACGAGCGCATCACCCGACTGGTATCATTGTTTGTATCTTCACTGAACCGATCCAATGTACGTGCGTTCCCAACTGAGGTAACTGACATTGCACGTTCGAAGCTAGTCTCTGGTTTCCTCAAGTGGATGGTATCAAGCGGATACATCCCACGTTTTGGACGTGAGATGGAGCTAGGTGCTAACTACCTCCTAGAGCGTGGTATCCTAATCACTTACGTAGGTTGGCACAAGGAGGATCGCAAGTTCCTCCAAGAGCTAGACCTCGATCAAATTGCGCAAATTGCTCCAGATATTGCACAATTAATTACCACGGGCGAAGCCGATGATGAGATCATCGATTTGCTCAAGGGAACATTTCCAGGCGTTACAACACGAAGGGCGAAAGCAGCACTCAAAACATTACGAAAAACAGGAGTAGCTCAACTGCCCGTTGTGCGCCGACAGGTTGATGCACCCCAAGTAAAGACACTAGCCCCCGATGGGGACTTCCTCTTTCCTCCGTACGTTACAGATCCTCAGCGTTCTCCCTACTGCTTCTGGAAGACTTACTACACTCCACAAGAGTTAGAGAACAAGGTTGTTACCGATGGATGGGACGAGGACTTCGTTGATTACATCATTGAACACTATCGTGGTGTAAGCAGTAGCAGCACCGAGACTGAGTTCGAAGCACGTCGATCAACTGGCCTGACAGATAATCAATACGAGGCAAATGAACTCGTTGAGTTAATCTACGGATACCAACGTTTAATCGACGAAGAGGATGGCTCCGAAGGAATCTACTGCACCGTCTTCCATCGTGAGTTCGATGGTAATGAGGAAGCACCAGGATTTGCAAAGTTTGAATTGCTGAATGGATACGAGGACTACCCAGTTGTAGTAACTAAGCTATCCGAGGACAGCAAGCGACTCTATGACGCAATGACTATCCCGGACGTACTCCGTGGCATTCAGAACCAAGTTAAGGTAGAGCGTGACTCCCGAGTTGATCGCAATAGCCTAGCTACACTTCCTCCGATTCTGCACCCCGTAGGTCAAGCACCAACGGACTGGGGTCCTGGGCGTATGATTCCTTATCGCCGCAAGGGCGACTTGGACTTTGCTCCTACGCCACCACCTCCTACTGGCTCAATCGAAATTGAGAAGACACTAGAGGAACAAGCTGACCGACTGGTTGGATTGGATGAAACTTCATCCATTAGCCAAATCCGCAAGCAGTTCCTAGTGGACAAGTTCCTTTCGCACTCGGCTGAGGTGATGGCTATGGCATTCAAGTGCTTCCAACGCTTTGGACCGGATGAAGTATTCTTCCGAGTAACTGGTAATGCAGACCCGCAGACCTTCACTAAGGGTGACCCCAATGAGAACTTTGACATTATGATTAGCTATGATGTACTAAACTCAGATGCTAACTCACAGGAGCAGAAGCTCCAGCAGATCACTGCACTCACTGCCCTCGACCGCAATGGTCGAATCAATGTGGATTCACTCCTTGATGTCGCTGCTCAAGCAATTGACCCAGTACTTGCGGACACTATTCTACAGCCAGCACAGGTAGCTGCTGAACAAGTAACTCAATTTGTAACGGATGACTTGGCTAAGATTTACTCCGGTATGGAAATGCCAGCTCGCCCGAATGGCGGCCAAGTTGCCCTTCAGATCATCCAGCAGTATGTGTCCCAGCCGGACATTTCAGGGCGACTACAGTCGGACGAAGCTTTTGCAGCTCGTCTTCAGAAGTATGCTGGTCAGTATCAGTTTGCTCAACAGCAGCAAGTCAATGCAACCCAGAACGGACTATACGGAACCGAGGCAGCATCAATCGGCGAAGTACAGACACAAGGATTACCATCGGGAGGAGGAAGCTATGGAGGATAAAGTCAGTAATGTATCAGTGATGGAGCAAGGCATTCGCCGAGCTAAAGAACTACGAGCGCAGGACTACTACAAAATGATTTCCCTCAATGAGGGAGTTAAGCCCAAGGTCTACAAAGACAGTAAGGGTCATCGAACTATTGGAGTCGGCTTCAACCTAGAGGACGGAGGTAATCGAAAGATACTGAAAAAGGAAGGCATTGATATTAATGAGCTTTTTGATGGAAGGGAATTAAGTGAGAACGAGGTAAAGACTCTATATAACTACAGTTTGACCCAAGCATTTAACGATGCTCAAAAGTTTGACAAGAACTTTGCCAAGAGACCAGAAAAGGTAAAGAAGGCAATCGTGGATATGTCATTCAACCTTGGTCTTCCTAGACTAAATAAATTCAAAAAAATGCGTGAAGGCTTAGAGGTAGATGACTACAGTAAGGCAGCGGATGAAATGGTGGACAGCGAATGGTACAAGGATGTTAAGTCCAGGGGTCCCCGTACAGTTGATTTAATGCGATCATCGGCAAAATAATATGAACCTACAAGACGATTTAAACACACTACTCACTCACGACTCATTCATCAGATACCTGCGGGTAATCAGTGAATTACGTGAGGAGACAATATCAGAATTGCACGAGGCAAACAGTGATAAGATCCAGCAGCTGTCGGGAAGAATCCTAAGCTACGATCAGATCCTGCACCTGTCCAATTTCAATTCGATTAAAGGAATCCCACTGCAAACTGACTAGCTCAAGTGGGGTTGCATACTGTGTTACTATATTTACATCGCCCTCGCTCGGCGTTAAAGAGTGGAAACAACAAAATATATGACCGATGAAATACCAACGGAGAACTCTGCGTCCGTAGAAACAGCAGTGGAAAATACAAATATTACAGCGTCTGATTTCGTTACCAGACGCTTGGGATCTATACCAGAGCCTACGCCGACCGAGGAGCAATCCACGGAAGAAGTAGTTCAGGAGGAAACCCCCGAAGTTGAAGCAGAGGTTGTTGAAGAGCAGGGGGAAACTCCAGCGGAAGCACCAGCCGAAGATGTTCTTTCACAATTAGATCTAGATGATATGTCCGAAGCAGACCTTCGTGAACTATCCGAGAAACTTGGCAGTCGAGCAGTTGCACGATTTGGTGAGCTTACCGCAAAGCGGAAAGCAGCCGAAGAACGTGTGAGCTTATTGGAAGCCAAGATGCAACAAACACCAGATCCGCTCAAAGCACCCGAAACAGTAGCTAACAATCCTTTCGCTTCATTGAATACAATTGAAGCCCTACAGGAAAAGGCCGAGGAAGTAAATTCCGTAATCGAGTGGGCAGAGGATACGTTGTTTCAAGCAGACGGATATTCACCCGAGGATGTAGTCGTAACAATTGATGGACAGGAATTGACCAAGGCTGACGTACGCAAGAGTTTATTGAACTCCCGTAAGTCCCGTGATAAGTTCCTACCCTCCCAACTGAAAACGGTACAAGCTAAAGAGCAAGGCAAGCAATTGGCTGAATCCTTCCAATCGAAGGCAGTCGAAGAACTTCCTTGGCTCAGCGGTGAGGACAATGATGTTCGCCATCAATACAATGCTATTATGCAGGATGAACGAGTGGGAGAGATGTTACAGTCCCTTGCTCCGGATGTGTCCGCACAGATGCCATACTTAATGGCACACGCAGCAAATAGCTTGTGGGGACGGACACCAGTCAAGGCTGAGAAGCCAGCATCGGCAACATTGAACCCACCCAAGCAGGTAGGCTCCGTGTCCGCAGCGACTGAAAAATCATCGAACATCCCAACGAAAGCAATTCAGAAACTAGCTCAACAATATAAAACCAGCGGCGATAAAAGCGATTTCATCAAATTCCGAACACAACAATTACAAACCCGATAACACAAATTATATAACATTATGGCATTCTCAAATACCTATGACGTGGATAATAACGGTTCGGCTGTTTCCAATCGTGAAGACCTTACAGATGTACTTACCATCTTGGCTCCCGAAGAAACTCCGATCCTTTCATCTGCACAAAAGCAACGCGCATCAGCTACTAACACAGAGTGGACAGTAGATTCTCTTCAAGCACCTAGCACTGCTGGCATCGTCGAAGGCGATGACATCGGTACATTCACTGACCAATTCGCTGGTCGCGCTCGTATGGGCAACTACACACAAAAGTTCCGCCGGGACTATCGTGTATCCGATCTTCAGGAAGCTGTTGATTCTGTAGGTCCAGCTAAAATTGCACAAGCAGAAGCTAAAGCAATCCGTGAACTCAAGCGTGACATCGAAGCAACTCTTTGCTCCGCTAACGTTAAACAGCAAGCTACTGCCGCTCTTCCTTATAAGATGACTGGTCTTGGTGGTTTCATTGATTCGGCTGCTGCCGCAACAACTGTACCTGCTGGCTTCACAACTCCTGCTTCTAGCATCTACACAACTACTGAGTCCGCTGCAAATGACTTCAGCGAGACTGGATTGAACGACATCATTTCGAGTATCTTCGAAGTTAATGGCGTATCCAATGGCTTGGTTCTTGTTGCTGACGTTGGCCTCCGCCGTGTCATCAGCGACTTCGCTCGCTTGTCAACTGTTTCTACAGAAACTAGCATCCGTAACGTAAACTACGATGGTGGTGTTGCAGCAATTAAGCTCAGTGTTGAAATGTATCAAAGCGATCACGGTATCGTTTCGATCATCAACGCTAACCCTGACTGTATGCCTAACTTCGGTGGTGCTACAGCTAACTCCAGTGGCTACCTACTCAACCCTGAGTACTACGGTGTACACGAACTGATCCCTATGGGTTCAACTCGTCTACCCAACCAAGGTGGCGGCGAACGTGGTTTCGTTGATTGCGCTCTGACCCTCGGTGTTTACCACCCACAGGCTCACGGCTTGATCCAGGATGTAAGCTAATTCAATTTGGAGGGGGGTTGGTCCGATCCCAGCCCCTCTCCTTTTTTTTATTTATGCAAATTGTAAACCAACAGCCGGGCATATCCGACGAGGATATTGACGCAGCTCTCAGAGCTGAGGTCAAGGCAAGCCTAGACCACGAAGTAGCAACCGAGAAAGATCGATACGACTTAGCTCGTAGGGACGCTACTGACAACATCGGAAAGACGCACCCCCTCCTTGGGAAGTGTGTGGCAACTATGCCACCCCGTGAATACTTTCGCCTTATCAAGGCGTACGGTCACGCAGAGGTTCATTCCGTTAATTTTCTAAAATACTTCCAGCGCAAGTTCAGTGACCTAAGTCCGAACAAATTATAATGCAGACTAGAACATACGGCGATTTATACAAGTTGATCCAATCCCTTTCGGGGGTTGGTTCGTTTGCACCAACCGAGCAGGATGATGTAGCGAACTTCATCAACCGTAGGTTCTCTGAGGCTTATAACACTAGTCAGATGTGGCCACGCTATTTAGTAGCTGGAGAGTCCCGTGTACTTAGTGCTGATCAAGCTGTCACTTACGCTGAGGCAGGTAAGGACACAATTGGTGAGTTCATTCGAATCCACCGGAACCAGCCGTTCTTAAACAACTCCACCGTTGAATACGAATTCTACGTGGATGCAATCGGGGCGCACATCTTAAATGTAGTCAGCTCATCTGACTCGGGTGTATTCGTTACTTACAAGAAACCCTTTGCAGTCCTAACGACTTCATCGGATTACTTGAATAGCACCGAGAGTGTTCCAGCTGAGTTCTTTCACTTCATTGCTCACACCTCCTATGCTGACTTCCTACGTATGGATGGACAGACTGACAAGGCACTTATCGAGGAGCAGACTGGGGAGAAGTACCTAGCCCTGGAGCTGGAGCGAGTGGATTTAATCACTAACAACAATACCGTAAACAATCGGTTCTCAACTTACGTAAATCGACAAGCTCGATAGACAACAACACATAACATTATGGCAAGCTCACGAAATAACGCACTAGAATTTTCCTCAGTTGGATCAGAAGTACTTGGCGCTGGGGACTCCGTAATAGCTAAACGCTATGGAGCAATCCAGTTAGTCACTGATACTAACTTTTCCTTACTTACAGCTAATAACGTTGACCAATCCTCGGCTGTATTAGTAGGTGTAGGTATTGGTGCAGGCACAATTCTTTACGGTCAGTTCAGCCAAGTTGCTGTAACGAGCGGTCTAGTAATCTGCCACAAGTACTAATATGTACCTTAGCCTAAAGGGTTCCCTAGGTCATACTCCAATTACAGACAGAGTAGGCGAAGGCCCTCTTCAGATTGCTGAAGGGGCTGCGGCTGCGTATAGTTTGCGCAACCTAGGATCGGACAGCCCTTCGGTTGTCCGTGTTCGACGTGAGAGCGACAATAACGAACGGGACTTTACGGCCCAGGACATTAGCACTTCGGTTCTAACAAACTGGGTAAACGAGCAGATTACACCGCCCCTTGACCTACGTGAGCTTACAGCTACGGGTCGTGACGGAGCTATCATTGAGGCAGCAGCGGCTTACTCCCTGCGTAACCTTAGTGACTCCTATGCGGGTGATGTAGTCGAGGTTCGTCGTAATACTGACGGAGCCTTAAAGGACTTCAAAGCTTCCGAGGTAACAGATGGAACCCTTGCGGCTTGGGTCAACACTAGCTTTGCTAATGCTTTACCACTGGACACTGCAGGTGCAGCAGAGGCTGCCTACAGTCTTCGTAACCTTAGCTCCAGCTACACAGGTAGCGTAGTTGAGGTTCGCCGTAGCTCTGACGGAGCACTGCGTTCCTTTACGGCTGCTGAAGTTACTGATGGTACACTGCTAGCTTGGGTGAATGAAGAGGTAACAGTTTACACTCAAGCGGTGGACTTAAATGTCCCAACAGGTAATGGCTCATTTGTTACGCTACCCTCTTACAATATCTCCAATACAACTGGGACACGATACAGGGTTACATTTGAATTAAAGCATAATGGTAGCGGTGCGGGTTCTAGTAACAGCCCGAGACTTCGTGGCACTGCCTCTTGGAACGTCTCCAATGTCACAAAAAGTTCTAATTTAACTCAATTGCCCAATAGGTTTCAAGTCAACAAATCTACTCCAGAATACCAAACATATACAGTTACATTTACAACAGACGCTGGGAGTAGCCCGTCCCCTTTAAGGTTTCAAATATATGATACAAATAAAACATATACTGTTCGCAATTTCACTACCGAGATACTAGGACAAGACGGAACGGTATCCAAATGGTACGACCAGTCAGGCAACGACAACCACGCAACTCAGGGGACTCCTGCGAGTCAGCCTAAGATTGTTTCTGGTGGTTCTCTGGTAGTCGGTGGGCTTGATTTTGATGGGGTGGATGACCGTTTAATTACTGGTTCGTTCAGTCTAACTCAAGCATTTACAAGCTTCAGTGTTACTAGCACAGATGTTAGCTCAACTTCGGCTGGAATTTGGGGTATTGCAGATTCAGAATCTTCACCATTTGAAGCTACAAGTTTCTACAGGTCGGACAATGGCTTTGCCATAAACTCTGGTACAACCCTTACCACCGCCTCAACGCAGACATATAACACTGGTAGAGATTACTTAAAAACATCTTTCTTTGACGGTGCTTCTTCTAGCATTCGGGTAGACGGCGTAACTAAAGTTACAGCCACAGCAGGAACAAACAATCCTTCTGGTTTGCTGATGTTAGGTCAATTTATATCTTCTAGTGGAGGAACAGGAATAAGACTTAACGGCAAAATCCAAGAAATCATCATCTACAACTCCGACCAATCGGACAAGCGCAGCGCCATCGAGGAGAACATCGGTAGCACCTACGGGATTACCCTAACTTCCTCCAAGGACGGAACGGTATCCAAATGGTACGACCAGAGTACAACCTCTGGTACACCTAATGCTAAGCACGCAGTGCAGACGAGTGCAACAAAGCAGCCTAAGATTGTTGATGCTGGGAGTTTAGTTGCTGGTGGTAACAAGTTTGATGGAACGAATGATTTCCTAACATTTCCAGATACATTTTTAAATGGCTCTTTTGCTATCAGCACTGTCTTTAATCTACAAGACAGGAACAAAGGAAACAACACCCTATTGGGTTATTCCAATAGTGGTAACTTTATTAGATACCAAAATTCTAACAGGTTTGGCATTAAAATAAACGGTACAGAAAACTTCATCAATAAAACCCTTGCGAACAACACGGATTACGTGATGTCAATAACCAGAAATGCCTCAAATTTAGTCTCTCTCTATGTTGATGGCTCTTTTATTGGCTCTTTCAATCAAAGTGGTTCGTTCTCTTTGGATAGAATAGGTGTCTTTGCTGAGTCCTCAAATTACTTCCTAAGAGGAACGGTGACCGAAACACTAATCTACAACACCGACCAGACAGACAACCGTACAGCCCTTGAGGCCAACATCGGTGAGGTCTACGGCATCGCTGGTATCCCTGCTTATGACGATACCGTCAACGGCTTCGTAGAGACTTGGTATGACCAGTCAGGTAACGGCAATAATGCTACTCAGTTGACTGCTGGTTTGCAGCCTAAGATTGTTGATGCTGGTAGCTTGGTTTCTGGTGGTATTGATTTCCTTACTAGTCAATCTTTTGACGCAAATATTAGCGTAACACGTTCTCATTTATTTTCAGTATTCAGGTCACCTAATGTTGTAACCAATTCTAGTGCCGTTCACTTGATTGACAATGTTCAGACTTTCCAAACTGTCCTTTTTAGTTTACAAACACCAACCAAATACGAAAGATATTTAGGGTCTAGTTATACTCAGGATGTTGTTTCAATGAATACTGATGGAACGGATAACTTAGTTTCAGCACTTAACCAAACTGCAGTACAAGGAGGTTCTTCACTCCATATAAATGGTTCTCCAATGACAATTGCTACGACTGATTCGGACGGCTCTATGGTAATCAACAGAATCGGCAAGTCGTTGTGGGCGGACTCTCTTAATCAAGTTATGGCTGAGTTGATTATCTACAACTCCGACCAGACAGCCAACCGTCCTGCAATCGAAGCAAACATTAACAATCAATACGACATCTACTAATGCTGTACTTAATCTACGACACTAAAGAAGCGGCCATTGACCGTGCCGACGAGGAGGGCAAGTACATTGGCTTTGACTACTGGATCGAGGACAACGGTGAAGGCACACGGTGGCTCACTTACCCCAATGAAACCATTGATTACAAGTGGGCACTGGACGTAACTCACTACGAGTTGGATTCCCAAGAGCAAGCGGATACCGTACCCTCCTACGTTCCTTTACCTACTCCACCTGAAGAAGCAATCTAATGCAGGACATCGTGTACAAATCAACAATCGGAACAGGGGGCTTTATAGCTACCATCGAACTCGGACACATTAACGAACTTCTAGGAC
>TARA_R110002049_G_scaffold13089_5_pt1 | contig 16757 bp, 17 predicted proteins | sample TARA_R110002049 | Tara Oceans TARA_R110002049 (sample SAMEA4396941) | marine metagenome | biome: Polar Biome; feature: [SRF] surface water layer (ENVO:00010504); material: water (ENVO:00002006), including particulate matter (ENVO:01000060) such as... | depth 5 m | reverse complement strand
CTTTAATCATTTCTTAAAAGGAAAAGGAGATAAAAATTCTGGTTTGCCAGAAGCTTATGTTTTTGATACCGGTAAAAAAGAATGGAAATCTTATGATTCTTGGCCACCAAAAAATGTGATAAAAGAAGATTGGTTTTTATCTGAAAATCAAGAATTAACTTCAACTAAAAAAGCAACTTCTAAAGTTAATTTTGTTAGTGATATTAAACATCCTGTTCCTTATTCTGAAGATATTAAAACGGTTTTTACACCTAGAAAATACATGACAGACGATCAACGTTTTGCTGCAAGAAGACCAGATGTTTTGGTTTTTGAAACAGATGTTTTAACGGAAGATTTTACGTTAGCTGGAGATATTTTAGCAAAATTAAAAGTTGCAACTACTGGTTCTGCAGCAGATTGGATTGTTAAAGTGATAGATGTTCATCCTGATAATGTTAAGGAAAATAATAAAAAACTACAAGACCATTTAAAAATGAGTAATTATCATTTAATGGTTAGAAGTGAAGTTTTACGTGGTAGGTTTAGAAATAGTTTTGAAAACCCAGAACCTTTTACACCAAACAAAAAAACAGATGTAAATATTAAATTACAAGATGTTTTTCACACTTTTAAGAAAGGCCATAAATTACAAATTCAGGTGCAAAGTACTTGGTTTCCTTTAATAGATTTAAATCCGCAAACGTATGTAGATAATATTTACAAAGCAGATGAAAAAGATTTTAAAACTCAAACACATACTGTATTTACAGATTCTTCTATAGAGTTTTCTGTACTTAAATAATAAATTAGATAATGAAAAATAGAATTCAATTTTTAATATTATTTCTTTTCGCTTTTGCTATTAAGGCGCAAGAAAAAGCCAAACCTGTTTTTAAAGATGGTGAAGCACAAATTGTAGCAGCTTTTAACGATTCTAGTAAATGGATTCGTACAGATTTATGGGTAGAAACTACATTTGACACAGATGGAGATGGAAAATTAGACAGGATGCATGTAGATGTTACAAGACCTATGCAAACTGAAACTGAAGGTTTAAAATTACCTGTAGTTTATGAATCTAGCCCTTATTACGCTGGTGTTGCTGCAGATACTCCTGGTTTATTTTGGGATGTTAAACATGAAATTGGTGCAAAAGAAAAACAAAGAACAAGAGTTGAAGTTATAAGAAGAGGAAAAAGACCAATTATTTCTAATTCTCAAATTAAAACCTGGGTTCCTAGAGGTTATGTTGTGGTACATTCTTCTTCTCCAGGAACAGGTTTGTCTGATGGATCGCCAACAGTTGGTGGAGATAATGAATCTTTAGCACCAAAAGCAGTTATAGATTGGTTAAACGGACGAGCAAAAGGTTTTACAGAAAGAGAAGGTAATAAAGAAGTAAAAGCTTTTTGGTCTACAGGAAAAGTTGGTATGACAGGAACTTCTTATAACGGAACAATTCCTTTAGCAGCAGCTACTACAGGTGTTAATGGTTTAGAAGCAATTATTCCTATTGCTCCTAACACTTCTTATTATCACTATTACCGTTCTAATGGTTTGGTACGTTCTCCTGGAGGTTATTTAGGTGAAGATATAGATGTTTTATATGACTATATTCATAGTGGAAAAGAAGCAAACAGACCACACAATAATAAAGTAACTAGAGATACTGAATTGGCTAATGGATTAGATAGACAAACTGGTGATTATAACGATTTTTGGGCCGGAAGAGATTATTTAAATGATATGAAACCAATGAAAGCAGCATTATTAATGTCTCATGGTTTTAATGATTGGAATGTAATGCCAGAACATAGTTATAGAATTTACAACAAAGCAAAAGAAATGGGCATTCCTTCACAAATCTTTTATCATCAAAATGGTCATGGAGGTCCACCTCCAATGAAAATGATGAATCGTTGGTTTACTCGTTATTTACACGGTGTAAAAAACAATGTTGAAAATGATGCAAAAGCTTGGATTGTTAGAGAAAATGACAAACGAGATGAACCAACACCTTATGCAGCATACCCAAACCCAAAAGCAAAAGATGTAACTTTATATTTAGAAGCTGGCGCACCAAAAGCAGGTAAATTATCAACCAATAAAACTTCTAAAACAAAAGAAACTTTAATAGATAATTATTCTTTTTCTGGCGAAACTTTAGCACAAGCAGATTATACAAATCATCGTTTAATTTATGTTTCTCCTACCTTAAAAGAAGATCTTCATATTTCTGGTTTAAGTTCTATTACCATAAAAGCAGCAAGTAGTAAAGCTGCTGTAAATTTATCTGTTTGGTTGGTTTCTTTACCTTGGAATACTGGAAGAAGATCAAAAATTACAGATAATATAATTACACGTGGTTGGGCAGATTTACAGAATCATAAATCATTAACTAAAAGTGCACCTTTAAAAAAGGATAAATTTTATGAAATGACTTTTAATCTGCAACCAGATGACCAGATTATAAAAAAAGGACAACAAATTGGTTTAATGATTTTTTCTAGTGATAACAATTATACTCTTTTACCTGAACCAGGAACAGAATTAACTGTAGACTTAAATGGTACTTCTATTACAATACCTGTAGTTGGAGGAAAAGAAGCTTTTATAAAAGCTACAAAATAAATATTCTTTTTTACTGAATAGAAAAGGTCTTAATATTAAATTATTAAGACCTTTTTTCTTATTAAAAATCATCATTTATAAAACTAAAATATCAAAAAATTCGTATCTAATTTAAGGAGGTTTAAAATTAGTTTTCTTAGCTTACAAAGAATTAATAATTTAGATATTCTTCAATATTTTTATATAAAAACATCAACTTTAAAATTGATAATTGACAAATAATTATAGACAGTTTAGATTGCTAAAAATGGATGAAAAATTAATTTACGGAATTCAACAAATAGGTATTGGTGTTTCTAACGCAGATATAGCTTTTAAATGGTACGCAACAAGATTAGGCGCAGATGCTTTAATTTTTGACGACAGTAATGAAGCTACCTTTATGGCTAAATATATGGGTGGTAAATCTAGAAAAAAAAGAGCTTTATTAGCCTTAAATATGCAAGGTGGTGGTGGTTATGAAATTTGGCAATTTGCAAATAGAAAACCTGCTAAACCAAAAACAGTTTTTAAAGTTGGAGATTTAGGAATTCAGTTTCCTACAATTAAAACAAAAAACGTTTCTAAAACTTTTGAAAGATTAAAAAATTTAAATGAAAATATTATTTCTGAAATTTGTGAAGAGCCAGATGGAAATAAAAGTTTTTTCTTAAAAGATCCTTTTAATAATATTTTAAAAATTAAAGAATGTAATTCTTGGTATCAGCTTAAAAAAAATGATGTTGGTGGTGTTTTTGGAACTTCTATTGGAGTTTCTAACATAGATAATTCTTTAAAACTCTACAGAGATATTTTAGGTTATGATGTTGTAGAATTTGATAAAACTGGAGTTTTTGATGATTTTAAAAAACTAAATAATGGAGACAAGAAGTTTAGAAGAATCTTACTTTCTCATTCTGAGAATAGAGTTGGGGGATTTTCTAAATTATTTGGAAAAAGTCAGATTGAATTGATACAATCTTTAGAAAATAAACCAAATAAAATATTTGAAGATCGTTATTGGGGAGATTTAGGTTATATTCACTTATGTTTTGATATTAAAAACATGAAAGTATTGAAAGATGAATGCAAAGAAAAAGGAGTTCCTTTTCAAGTAATTAGCAATCCTTCTTTTAATATGGGTGAAGCAAATGGGCATTGGGGTTATATTGAAGATTTTGACGGAACTCTAATAGAGTTTATAGAAACACACAAAGTACCTCTAATAAAAAAATTAGGAATTAATATCAATTTGAAAAATAGAAATCCTAAAAAACCGTTACCAAATTGGATGATTAAAGGAATGAATTTAAAAAGAGTTAAAAAATTTAATTAGCAGAAAAAAATGACTTCAACAGAAATTGCACTTCTTTTAAATGACAATGCAGAAAAGATTACAAGAATTGGAGAAATTATAGGAAAGAAGATTCCTGAAAGAGATAATTTTAGTAATTTAAATGAATTTGAGAAAACCTTTATCTACATAGATATTTTAGAGCAAAGCGTAACTGATGGTGGCTTTATTCAGTTTTTCTTTAATTCTTCTGGCCAGTTTGCTCATGAGATTTTTCATGCTTATTTAGACATTAAAGCAGAAAAAACTGTTGATATTCTTACAAAAGCTATTCATTTATTCCCACAAATGCCAGTACCAAAAGACTTAAGAATAAGACAAGGTATATTAATGCAAAAAGAGTCTAATATAGATTTATGGGATGATTTAGATACAGAATTCTATAAATATGAAGATGATATTCTATCTTTAACTATAGATTATGTTCGAAAAAACATAAAGCATTTCGATTAAGAATTACTTTTTTAAAATTTCTGTAATATTAGGTTTAAAATAATCTGGTCCTTTTAAAACTTTACCATCTTCTCTATAAATTGGCTTACCATCTTCACCTAATTTACTCATATTACTTCTATGAATTTCATTAAAAACAGCTTCAATTTTATCTTGCATACCATGTTCTATAATAGTACCACATAAAATATACAACATATCTCCTAAAGCATCTGCAACCTCAACTAAATCGTTGTTTTCTGCAGCTTCTAAATACTCTTCATTTTCTTCTTTCATTAAATTAAAACGAAGTAAATTTCTTTCTTTACCAATACTTGCTGTTGGTGTATTTTTTATTCCTGCACCAAATGCCGTATGAAATTCGTGTACTGATTTAATTTTGTTTTTCATGATTATTATAATTAATAGAAGTTTTTTAATTCGTAATTTTGCAACTCCAAATGAATTCATTTAAAGAAGACAATATATAGGAAATATCTGAAACCTATAACTCTTCAATTCATTAAAAATTTAAAGAATATTGACTATGTTTTTAAGCGCTTATTTTACAACTGGTAGAATTATTTTTATGATTTTCTTTATTATTGCTTTTATAGCATTAATGGTTTATAGTTATAGAAAAGACATAAAAAGTCATGAACGTTATTATAAAAACGCGGGAAAAAAAGTACTTATTTACGGTAGTTTAATTATTATTGTTTTTATAGCTATTAGATTATTAGCTGGAAGTTAAAAACCAAATTAACTTTTATTTTTCTGTATTTTTCTTAAATTCTTTAATCTTTGCCAAGGTATTTTATTTCTTTGAGTATAGATAAAAAAACAACTAACGTCTAACAAGAAATAAAATAAACTTATTCCACTTGGTGGGTTATTGCTTGGTAAAAAGTTAAAAACACCAAAAGCATTTTCTGGCCATTCCCAGCAGCCAAAAGCAGTACCTCCTATTTCTAAAATAGCTACTAAAATATACATGGCATAAAAAAACAATCTGTCTTTTGGTCTTTTCCACAATAAGAAAAAAACACAAACAGTCATAACAAAACCAAAAACATCTCCAAAAAACACTAAATATATTGTTGCAAACAACGCTATTAAAATAGCAAATAATTGCTCTACTGCTTTATGATGTTTTCTAACTACAGGTGCTTTGCTAAACATAAAAATTCGTCCGTATAAAGCTGCATGACCAAATGGTACATATAATGGAACATTTTCTAACCTGTAAGTATACATATCTAATGCTCTAGAAAACAGATATTCGCCACCAAACCCCAAAATTACAGCATAGAGCATTAACTCTTTTGTTCTTGTATTTGCTCTTAAATACATTAACACAAAACCTATTAACATAATAATATTTATAGGTAATTGAGAGTTTGTAAAATTTTCTGAAAAGTAAATGCTATCAAAAAAAAGAACAAAAACAAATATTATAAAAATGCCAATTTTTCTATTGAAAATAGAAACTATATTATTTAAATCTTCTTTAGGTACTTCTAATATTCTCATTTTACAAGACATTTATAACAATCTGTTGTATGATCATTTACCATACCAACAGCTTGCATGTATGCATATATTACTGTAGAACCAACAAACTTGAATCCGCGTTTTTTAAGATCTTTAGAAATAGTATCTGAAAGCATAGTTGTAGCTGGTACTTCTTCTCTTTTATGAAATGTATTTATAATTGGTTTTCCATTTACATAAGCCCATATAAATTTAGAAAACGAACCAAATTCTTTTTGAATTTCCATAAAAAGTTGTGCGTTTACAATAGCACTTTTTACCTTTAATTTATTTCTTATAATACCAGCATCTAATAATAAAGAATTATACTTACGCTCGTTATAATTTGCTATTTTTTTATAGTCAAAATTATCAAAAGCTTTTCTAAAGTTTTCTCTTTTGTTTAAAATAGTAATCCAACTTAAGCCTGCCTGAAAAGTTTCTAAAACTAAAAACTCAAAAAGTGTTTCGTCATCATAAACAGGTTCTCCCCATTCCTTATCATGATAGTCTATATATAATTGACTATCTGAAACCCAAAAACATCTATTTTTCATTTAATTTACCTTTATTGGTTTAATTTCAGTTTGTCTTTTATTAACATACTCAAAAATATTGTTACCAAAAAAACCAGCTTCCTCTAGCATAATTCTAATATCTTTCTTCCATTCTTTTATAGTGACAGTAGTATTTAATTCGATAGCGTAAACTGTATTTTTATGTAAAGGATAATCACCATTAAAAGGAACACCATTTTGAGAATCCCACATACCAATTGTGGTACCAGCACTGTGCCCATACTTACCTAAAGGATGTGTATAAATTGACGGTCTTAATCCTTCATTTCTACCTATTAAAAGAGCCTCTTTTAATATCTCATTTCCTGTTTTACCAATTTTCATTGTACTTGTTAAAATATCTTGAACTCTATTTCCTTTTTTAAAAGCAGCTTTTAAGAAACCTGGTACTTCTTCTTCATTGTCTTTTAGTACATAAGCATGTTGTTGGCAATCTGTATTTAAACCAATATAAGTAATTCCGAAATCGCAATGCAATAAATCTCCTTTTTGTATTATTTTTTCTTCTTTTGCTTTAGAAAAAGAAGCTATATGAGATTTTAAGGCTTCATTATTTCGTTGAATATCTATGGTTGGATGAAACCAAGTTTCTAAACCCAAATCTGTAACTTTCTGTCTTAAAAACCAAACAAGATCTTCTGTAGTAGTTTTACCAGGAATAATTGTTTTCGATGAAAAAGCTTCAGAAATAATGTTGTGTGTTATTTCAACCAAATCACGATAAAGTTTTAATTCCATTTCAGTTCTAGTTTCTATCCACCCAATAGCTAATTTCTCTGCAGAAACTATTTTATTTTTATATTCTAATGAAAGGTTTTTATACAATTCATCATAATCTGTTTTTACTAAACCATCTGCTAATGCAAAATATTTAGAGGTGTTTACTGCTATTTTATTAGGGCTTCTTGCTTTTATTATTTCTAACAAAGCTTTCCATTGGTTGGGTTGTTTTTCTTTGTTCCAGGCAGATTTTATACTTTTACCAATATCATATCTAGCAACAGCTAATCGCTCTAAAGTATTCTTTTTTTTATCTCTGTAAAAAACAATAATTGTTCTTCTTCTAGCGTTTAACCAAGTTGCAGGAAGCATTGTTTTTAAAACAGGATCTTCATTATATTCCCTAGAAATTAAAAGCCACATATCTATGTTTGCATTGTCCATTAATTCTGGTAATAAGTTAGTAAACCTATCTTCTAAAATAGCATTCTTTAAAATTGACCTTTCTTTCTCTGATACTATTTGAGCCTGAGATATTTGAAAAAAAAAGATAAAAAGTAGAATTAGATGTTTCATAGTTTTAAATTAGTTTGTTGCTAAAATTAGTGTTAAATCACTTAAAAATCAATCAATTTTAGAATATTTTTTGCAACTTTACTAATGTTAAATAGATTGATTATGAAACTTTTAAAAAATATTTCTTTTACAATTGTTACAATATTAATTTTTTGGTCTTGTGCTTCAACACCAAAAAAAAATAGTAGCATAGTAAAAGAAGAGCCAGTTGTTATTGCTAATGATAGTTTAGAATATGAAATTATAATTATAGACCCTGGTTTTACTTTCTACTTGGCAAGTACTGCACAACCAGAAGGCTTTTACAACCAAGATTATCTAGAAGCCAGAAACAGAGCTTGGGTAATTAGCTGGAACCAAAGAGTACAAAATCCTAATAATTATAATTCAGATATTTATGAAAACATCATAGACTACCAATCTAACGTAGATTATGGCTATGAAGTAAACTACAAACTTTTTAATTATTTCCTTTTTGCTCAAAGAAAATATAAAATGAATTTAGGTGGTGGTTTTAGAGCCGGTAGAGTTAATTAAATTTTTTGATAGGAAACAAAACTATAATCTAATTTGTTTTTTTCATCTGCTTTAAAGTCTTCTCTAGCAACTTCTTTCCAAACTTGTGTATTTATCTCTGGAAAATAAACATCTGCATCAAAATCTTTATGCACCAATGTAATATCTAATTGGTCTGCTAAATCTTTTGCTATCGTTTCTTTATAAATTTGTGCGCCACCAATTATAAATATTTGTTCTTCTTCTTTTGCCATTTCTATAGCTTCTTCTAAACTATTAGCAATTAAACAACCATCTTTAAAATAATCTTTATTTCTAGTAATAATAATTGTTGTTCTATTAGGTAATGGCTTACCAATAGACTCAAAAGTATTTCTACCCATTAAAATATAATGACCAGTAGTTACTTTTTTAAACCTCTTTAAATCTGCCGGTAAATGCCAAATTAAATCGTTATTTTTTCCTAAAGCATTATTTTTTGCAATTGCAGCTATAATTGTAATCATAAATTGAATCAATTTTAAACAAAAATAAGAGAAAACAATTCAGATTTGACATTTTCAACTAAAAAACTATAAAAACGAAACCAATATGAAAGCAAAAACACTGATAATCAACCAAAAAGAAACATTGTAGAATTATATAAATTACAATTTTACTAGAAATAATTTAACAATTAACAATTTATACACTTCTATATTATTAAACTGATAAATTTTCATTAAATCACTAATACAACGCTTGTTATATAAGACTTCTTCTATACTTTTACTGTAAATTCTGAATAAAGAAAAAACTTAATAATAGAAATTATGGCAATTAAAAAACAATTTTTAAAAAGCAAACCAGTTTGTAAAGTAACGTTTACTGTACCTGCAAAAGAAGCTAATAATGTAGTTGTAGTTGGTAGTTTTAATGAATGGAATGCAGAATCTACACCATTAAAAAAATTAAAAAACGGTTCTTTTAAGGGTACTGTTAATTTAGAATCTAATACTTCTCATGAATTTAAGTATTTAATTGATGGAAATTATATAAATGAAACAGAAGCAGATGCTTATGCTTGGAATGATTATGCTGGCGCAGAAAACAGTGTAATTAATTTATAGTATAGTTTGTTATATCAATAAAAAAGAGCACTCAAAAATTTGAATGCTCTTTTTTATTTTTTAATATATCTATTTATTAGATAGCAACCTTACCTTTAATATGTGGGTGAGGATTGTAATCTAGTAATTCAAAATCTTCGAAAGTAAAATCTTCAATATTTTTAATTGAAGAATTCATCTTCATTTTTGGTAATGGTCTAATATCTCTAGACAATTGTAATTCTAATTGTTCTATATGATTATTATATATATGTGCATCACCAAAAGTGTGAATAAACTCACCAGCTTCATAACCACAAACTTGTGCCATCATCATAGTAAATAACGCATAAGAAGCAATATTAAAAGGAACTCCTAAAAATATATCTGCACTTCTTTGGTATAACTGACAAGATAATTTTCCTTCAGAAACATAAAATTGAAAAAATGCATGACAAGGTGGTAAAGCCGCTTTACCTTTTGCTACATTTTCTGAAAAAGATTCTGAATTATCTGGTAATACTGAAGGATTCCAAGCAGAAACCAACATTCTTCTAGAATTAGGGTTACTTTTTAAAGTAGCAATTACATCTTGTAATTGATCGATTTCATCACTATTCCAATTACGCCATTGATGCCCATAAACAGGTCCTAAATCTCCATTTTCATCTGCCCATTCATTCCAAATTCTAACACCATTTTCTTGTAAATACTTTACGTTTGTATCTCCTTTTATAAACCAAAGTAGTTCATAAATTATAGATTTTAAATGCAATTTTTTGGTGGTAACCATAGGAAAACCTTCACTTAAATCAAAACGCATTTGATGTCCAAAAACACTTTTTGTTCCTGTACCTGTTCTATCTCCTTTTTCGTTTCCGTTTTCTAAAACGTGCTTTACTAAATCGTGATATTGTTTCATTTTAGTAGATGTTCCTATAATTATTTACTCGTGCAATATTTAATTAACTACACCTTTTTAACCAATAATCATTCCTGCTATTGTTGCAGACATTAAAGATGCAATTGTACCTCCAATTAATGCTTTAATTCCAAATTCTGATAATGTTTTACGTTGGCTAGGAGCCAAAGAACCAATACCACCAATTTGTATTCCTATTGAAGCAAAATTTGCAAAACCACAAAGCATATACGTTGCCATAATAATTGATTTATTATAAGTTAAATGTGTTGCATTTGCTACATTTTTTAACTCTGCTAACTGAATGTAACCTACAAATTCACTTGCTGCTAACTTTATACCTAATAATTGGCCCATTAAAGTCATATCTGCAGTTGGCACACCAATTAACCACATTAATGGTGCAAAAGTATAACCTAATATAAATTCTATGGAAAGTTTATCATAAGCTGTGTTTGCTGCAATAATATCATTTAAAGTAGTTAAATCTCCTACTAAATTTAAACCACCATTTAACATTGCTATAACAGCAACAAAAACTAACAACATTGCCCCTACATTAACTGCTAAACGCAAACCTTCTGTAGTACCATTAGCAATAGCATCTAAAACATTAGAACCTATTTTCTCTTGAGAAACAGCCACATCTGTATTAACTTCTTCTGTTTGTGGGTATAAAATTTTAGAAATTACAATTGCACCAGGAGCTGCCATTACAGAAGCTGCTAATAAATGCTTTGCAAAAACTAATTCTAACTCTTTATCTCCACCACCTAAAAAACCAATATAAGCTGCAAGTACAGCACCAGCTACAGTTGCCATACCACCAATCATTACCAAAAGTATTTCAGATTTATTCATTTTATCTAAATACGCTTTTATTAATAATGGTGCCTCTGTTTGTCCTAAGAATATATTACCTGCAACAGATAAACTTTCCATTCCTGAAATACCCAAAAACTTAGATAATACAATTGCTAGTATTTTCACAATCCATTGTATTACACCTAAATAAAATAATAAAGAAGTTAATGCTGAAAAGAAAATAATAGTTGGTAAGACTTGAAATGCAAAAATGTATCCAAAAGTATCCATATCTGCAATTAACCCATCAAAAAGAAATTTACTTCCCGCTTTTGTGTACTCTAAAATTTCAATAAATAGTTTACCTACCAATTCAAATCCTTTTTGAATAAAAGATACTTTTAAAACTCCAACAGCTATTATTAACTGAAGAGATAAACCAATAGCTACTTTTTTCCAGCTAATTGCTCTTCTGTTAGAACTGAATAGAAATGCAATAACAATTAAAGAGAACATTCCTAAAACTCCTCTCCAAAAACTTGTAAAAGTAAAACTACCGCTTTCAATTATTTGACCGTTTTCTTTTATTGCAACTACTTCTTTCGTAGTTTCTGCAACTACAACTTGTTCTTTAACAACAGTTTCTGGTAATATAATTTTAGCATATTCTGGAGATGATAAACTGTATGTAACATCTCCTTCAGATAACACCAAACTAGCATTATCAAAAGAAACAATATTAAAATATCTTAAAGCTTTTGGACTTTCAGAATTAAAAATAATTAGGTTATTCTGTCTTAAATAAGTTCCTGTTAAATTTTTGTTTTCTTGTAAACCAGGAAACTCAAACTTACCATCTTCTAAAGAGAATATTTTTGTTTCTTCAGATTCTAATAAAGAAGAACCATCTGACTTTGTAACTTTATTAATTTTCCAGTTTTGTTCTAAATCTTGCCCTAAGACAGAAAAAGATATAAAGCAAAATGCAATTAAAAATAGATTTTTCATAAGTAAGTACGTTTTTAAGAGCGTTGGCTAATTTCGTCTCTAATTTTTGCAGCTAATTCATAGTTTTCATCAGAAACCGCTTTATCTAACTGTTCATTTAATTCTGAAACAGATAATTTAGCGTAAGAAGATTCTTTATCTAAACCTAACAAGCTTTCTGTGTCTAAAGATATTTCTTGTTCTTCTGAAGAATCTGTTAGTTCTAATTCTTCTTCTACTTTTAAATAAACACCAGCTTTATCTAAAATATTTTCATAAGTAAAAATGGGTGCTTGAAAACGAACAGCAATTGCAATTGCATCTGAAGTTCTTGTATCTATTACCTCTTCTACTCCATCTTTTTCGCAAATTAAACTAGAAAAGAAAACACCATCTACCAATTTATGAATTATAACTTCTTTAATGTCTATTGAAAAACGTTCTGAAAATGTTTTAAACAAATCGTGTGTTAAAGGTCTTGGTGGTCTTATTTCTTTCTCTAAAGCTATTGCAATAGATTGTGCTTCAAAAGCACCAATTATAATTGGTAAAGTTCTGCTTCCTTCCATTTCACTTAACACTAATGCATATGCACCTGTTTGTGTTTGGCTGTATGAAATTCCTTTTATAGTTAGTTTTATCAAACTCATATATCTGTCTACGAAAAAAAAATAAAAATAGCTTTATTAAGTATATTATCTTAAGCTTATTTTAAGGGCACAATTTACTAAAAATTTATATAGTGAAAACGGTTATTCTCTCTGAATTTGTTTTTTTACAATAACTAAAGCCCACGTGAAGGATTGAACCTTTGTTTAAGCTCTTTTGTTTTATTGATTGAAATGAAATAATACTAAAAGCGAGTGGTGAAAGCCTGACGAAATTATTTTAATTTTGCGTAATTTTCATTAAAAAACCTATCAAAAAAATAATTATTGATAGGTTTTCTTAGATTTAATATTAAAATAATTTGGGTACGCCCAAATGTTATGCAGCTTTAAAAGCTTTTAATTTTTCTATTAATTTTGGTACTACTTCAAAAGCATCGCCAACAATTCCATAATCTGCAGCTTTAAAGAAAGGTGCTTCTGGGTCTGTGTTTATAACAACTTTTACTTTAGAGGCATTAATACCTGCTAAATGCTGAATTGCACCAGAAATACCAATTGCAATATATAAGTTAGATGCTACTGGCTTACCAGTTTGCCCAACATGCTCTCCATGAGGACGCCATCCTAAATCTGAAACTGGTTTAGAACAAGCTGTTGCTGCTCCTAAGACTTCTGCTAATTCTTCAATCATTCCCCAGTTATCTGGTCCTTTTAAACCTCTACCAGCAGAAACTACTGTATCTGCATCTGCAATGGTAACTTTACCTGTAACTCTTTCTACATTTTCTGATTTTACACCTGAAATTGCAACTTGAGCATCAAAAGCTTCTAAAGTTCCTGAAACTGCATTCTCATGAATTCCGAAAGAATTTTTAGCTAAACCAATAACTTTTTTATCTGTAGAAATTACAGTATTTGAAAATGCTTTGTTAGAAAACGCTTTTCTTTTTACTGTAAAAGGACTTGTACTTGATGGTGCTGCAACTGTATTTGATGCATAACCAGCTTCTAAACTTACTGCTACCAATGGCGATAAATACAAACCATCTATACTAGAATCTACAACAACTACTGTTGCATTTTCTTTGCTTGCAGCTTGTTCTATAACTGCAGCGTATTCTTTTGCGTTAAAAGTTGCTAAATTATCATTAGAAACCGTTAAAACTCTTTCTGCGCCATAAGTATATAGTTCTGATGCATCTGAAGCGTTTATAGTTAAAACTACTAAATTAACGCCTAATTGTTCTGCAACTTTTTTTCCGTAAGAAACTACTTCAAAAGCAGTTTTCTTAAATTTTCCTTCCGTTGAATCGGCAAAAACTAAAACTGACATATTTTTTATTTTTATATTTTCTGAATAACAAAGGTATTTTTCAAAAAATGATTTTTAATTATTTTTGTTGATGAACTCTTAAATTATATATTCTTCTAAAGAAAAATTAGATAACTTTAGCTTCATTGTGCAATAAGTTAATTAACTCATCTAAATTATCTGCGTCTATTAATTTAACAGCTCCTTTTGCTGCTGGTTTTTCATAAGACTCGATATTTGTTGATGAACCAGCACCTGTTGCCTCTACAACTTGTAAAGGTTTTTTACGAGCCATCATAATTCCTCTCATGTTGGGTATACGTAAATCTTTCTCTTCTACAATACCTTTTTGCCCACCAACTACTAATGGTAAAGCTGTAGATAAAGTCTCTGTTCCTCCATCAATTTCTCTCTTTGCAGTAACATTTGTACCATCAACGTCCATTTCTACACAACCGTTTACAAAGTTAAAATCTACTAAAGAAGCTAACATTCCAGGAACCATTTGTCCGTTATAATCTGCAGATTCTTTTCCAGCTAAAACTAAATCATAAGCTCCGTTTTTTACAACAGCAGCTAATTCTTTAGCAACTAAAAAACCATCTGTTGGATCTACATTTACTCTAATAGCGTCATCTGCACCAATTGCCAAAGCTTTTCTTAAAGTTGGTTCTGTTTCTGCACCACCAACATTTACAACTGTTACAGAAGCACCTTGTTTCTCTTTAAACCACATTGCTCTAGTAAGGCAAAATTCATCATAAGGATTAATTACAAACTGCACTCCGTTTTTATCAAACTCAGCATCATTATTTGTAAAATTAATTTTTGAAGTGGTATCAGGTACATGACTAATACAAACTAATATTTTCATAAATTATAATTTTATATTCTTTTCTTGTTGACGAAATTACGGCTTTTTTTTAAATTTACTATGCATGCATAGTAAATTTTTTTATTTATTTAACAATTTCAACTGAATTGCCATTTTGATTTTTAAAGTTTTCTAAAAAAAACATCCATATAAATGGCAATATCATAGATAAATAAGAAATATCGAATAAGTTACCATAAATATTATCATAAAAACTTTCTTCTACGCAGTTTATAAAAAAAGTAAGAAACATTAAACTAGCTAAAATATAAGTTGAAAATAAAAAAACATCACTACTCTTTCTTACTTTAAATGAAATCAGAAAAGGTAAAATTAAAGATGTAATTATTAATCCTTTGGGGGCATATCTTGTTTGATGATTAAAAGGATTATTTTCTCTTATAAATTCTAAACTTGGTAAATCTATGAATACCGGTAGCGAAATAAGTATTAGAAAAACCGCGAAAAGACAAAAGAATAATATTTTATTTTTAAGGGAAATCTTTAGAAAACTAGAAAATAAAAAAATGGTTAAAGGAATAGCTACAATACCTCTAGTTAAGACAAAGAGTGCCGTAATTAAAGCCAACAAACCTTTATTCTTAAACAGATTATTTTTAAATTTCTGTTGCCAAATAGAAATAAAAACAAGCAGTAATAGACAATTACTCATTAAATCGCTTTTTACAACAACTTCCCAAAAATAAGAAGGCGCACAAATAATTAATAAAAATATAAAAACCTTTTGGCTGTTTTTAATTTTTGAAAAAATAATAAATATTGAGAAAAACAAAAAAGTAAACGGTTGTAAGAAACCTAGATCTCCTAATAAATAAAAAGGTAAACCAATATAAAATAACCCTGGTAAATTAGAGGTCGTATTTCCCAAATGATCTAAAACAGCATAAGGATATTTGCCTTCTAAAATACTGCTAATTAAAACTTCTAAAGCAGACCATCTATCAACATTTAAACTTTCTCCATCTATTTTAAGATTGATAAACATCAACAAAATAAAAAAAACTAAAGAGAAAATTAACAAGTAAAGTTTCATCTTTTTTGTATTATTTAAAAAGATTATAACTTTTTTATGAAGATAAAAAACAGAAATAATAAAACCATTATAGGTTAGTAATAAAAAATAACTTGGCAGCATTTCTATCCTTTCAGAGTACTTTAAAACAAAAATTGAATTAATAATTAAATAAACTAATAAAAACAATTTTCGATTACTAACAAAACTAGGAAACGTGTTCAAATTTTAAACTTCTTCTATTTTGATATAAAAGTACATTTTTTTTACTCATAAATTCCTTACTTTTGCGTATCAAAAACAAACAATAATTTAGATTCAATGAAAACAGTTCAATTCAGAGAGGCAATTTGTGAAGCCATGAGTGAAGAAATGCGCAGAGATGAAAGCATTTATTTAATGGGTGAGGAAGTTGCAGAATACAATGGAGCTTATAAAGCTAGTAAAGGAATGTTAGACGAGTTTGGTGCAAAAAGAGTTATAGATACTCCTATTGCTGAACTTGGTTTTGCAGGTATAGCAATTGGTTCTGCCATGAATGGTAATAGACCTATTGTAGAATATATGACCTTCAATTTTTCTTTGGTTGGAATTGATCAAATTATAAACAACGCAGCAAAAATTAGACAAATGTCTGGTGGCCAATTCAATTGCCCTATTGTTTTTAGAGGGCCAACAGCTTCTGCTGGTCAATTAGGAGCAACACACTCACAAGCTTTTGAAAACTGGTTTGCAAACACACCTGGTTTAAAAGTTATTGTACCATCTAACCCATACGATGCTAAAGGTTTATTAAAAGCAGCTATTAGAGATGATGATCCAGTA
>TARA_R110002049_G_scaffold287608_1_pt1 | contig 16798 bp, 20 predicted proteins | sample TARA_R110002049 | Tara Oceans TARA_R110002049 (sample SAMEA4396941) | marine metagenome | biome: Polar Biome; feature: [SRF] surface water layer (ENVO:00010504); material: water (ENVO:00002006), including particulate matter (ENVO:01000060) such as... | depth 5 m | reverse complement strand
AATAAAAGTAACGAAATATGGGCGAATTTTAGACATTTTTTAGGAAATAGAAAAAGTCAAGATGAGTTCATTGTCATGAAACTAAACAAAGCATGGCATTTAGCAAACAGAATGCCAAAAAACGCCACTATTGAACAGCGAATAGTATGGCATACAGAGCATTTAAAAAATTGCCAGTGCAGAACCGATTTTCCTGAAAAATTAAAAGAAGACATGTTGAAACTTGGAATAAAAATAAAATGAAAGCAGATAAATTATTAATCATAAAAAGCGTCCATACACTAATCTGGTTGTTCTTTAATGTGGTTATATTTTATTTATTGTATGCCATAATCATCAATAAAATAGACATTTGGGTTTGGATTTGTATTGGATTGGTAATTTTAGAAGGTTTTGTATTACTACTATTCAAAATGTTTTGTCCTTTAACTATTATGGCACGCAAATATTCAGATTCTACAAAGGATAATTTTGATATTTTTCTACCCAATTGGTTGGCTAAGAACAATAAACTTATTTATACGAAGTGGTTTAAACTTTTTTAATTGGCTAAATCCCGAGGCTTCGGGAGCTCTTTTGCACCTATTTTTTGTCTTTTTTTCGTTCCGTAGCCCCGAAGCGTCGGGGCTATGCAACGAAAAAAAGCCTTTAATTAGTCACAAAATGACTAATTTTCGCCTCAATCCAAAAAGTTCAAACCACTTCTACAAGTATTTTTGTTATTGCAGTATTAATTTTAATTTTCAGATTAATCTTTGATTAGTCTTTGATTAGTCTTATTGTTTTTTAAGCAATACTTTTTTACATATTTAATATTATCATGAACAAAAAAATAAAATGAATAAACCCTGATTTATGATTTTTATCATTTCAAGGAATAATATATAATGCTAAATTTGATTGGTTAAAAATAGTATTATGAAACTTCCATAACGAGAATTCGATACCCAAGGGAATGACTATTGTGGAAGCTACATGTGACCGATAAAAAACAATAATTATAAACACATGAAAACTATAATATATGCTACCGATTGTAGCTCAAATACCGTATCAGCTTTACGATACGCCTATCGTTTCAGTTTAACCATGAAAGCAGATTTTCATGTTTTGCATGTATATGATTTACCACCAATCAACTTTTCAACCATTAACTCAAAAAAAATATTGAGGAGACACATGCAGGAGGAACAAAAAGATTTAGTGAAAAGTTACTGTGCAAAACATCTTAAAAATGAATTTCATCAAAAATCCATTATAATTCATGCCATTGAAGACATATCAATTACCAATAGTATTCTAGAACTCGCTGAGACAATACAAGCAGATTTGGTTATTTTGGGTATGAAAGATAGTCATAGCACAAGAGGTTTTTTCTCAAACAACATTGCTGACTCGCTTTTGGATAAAATAGAAGTTCCATTACTGATATTACCAAATGACGTAGCTTATAGCAGCCTTTCAACAATAGTATATGCCACCGATTTTGAAAAGGAAGATATATTGTCCATACAAAGACTAACTGAAATTGCCAGTCCATTTTCTGCACTTATAGAAGTTATACATGTTTTTAAAATAGATCAATATGAAGCAAAAGAAAAAATGGAAAAATTCAAAAATAGGCTTTTGAAACAAATTTCATATCCCGAAATTACGTTTAAAATAATTGCCTCTGGCAAAGTTAAATCAGGACTGTTAAATACCTTAAAAAATGAAAAAGCTGATTTATTGGCCATGCTAGAACGCAGGGAGAAAAATAATTTCACTTTATTTTTAAACAAAGATTTAATAAAAGAAATGGAAGCCTCAGTTTCCGTTCCTCTACTTGCCTTTACCTAATATGGTTTAAGATTTATTCTTTCGTTTTTTTACTGTCCTTTCTCTCTTGGCGTTCCAGTTTTCTAAAATAGCCGCGGGTTAAAAAATTATGCTTAAAGGCTTCCATATTTTCATTGAATTTCTGTGTACCTTCATTTATATTCTTAATGGTTTGCTCTAATTCTTTTACAAATTCTTTATCATTAGACAAATAATTGAAAGCCCCATCGCCTTCTTTTATATTTTTAAAAGTTTCATTAATAGTTGCAATAACATCTTTTATCTCCAAGCTTGAAGCTTCTAAATTGGTTATAATCGATCTTGTTTTTTGGGCTTCAAGACTATCATTAAGTAAAACACCTGCAACACTTTCGTTTATGTTTATAGATGCAATTATGCCATGAAAATCCTTCATGGTTTTGGAAGCTTCTATACTAGTAAGTTTTAATTGTTGAACGGTTTGCTTTAGGTTTGAAGACATTATAGTATCATTTATAAGCATGCCCAATGTGCCTTTGCCTTCCGTAATTGATTTGGCAATCTCTAATAATTCTGCAGTAAGTATAGCGGCATTCTCGTTGGTCACGCTTAAGGTGTTCAGCATATCGTCAGCTCCAATTTTACTATACGATTTTATTATGTCTCCTGAACTAATAACAGGTTCTTTACCTTCGCCTGGAATAATATTAACAATCATATTTCCTACCAAACCATCAGTCCCAATGGTGGCAATGGCATCCTTTTTTATATGCTGAACCATTTTTTCTTCAATCTTCATATCCACTCTAATAACGGAATCATTTAACATTTCTATGCTTGTTACAGTACCTACATTTATACCGGAATAGCGTACATTATTACCTAATACTAATCCGTTTACATTATTAAAACTGGCACTAATGGTAAAGGTTTTTGTAAACATGTTTTGGCGGTTACCAATTAAATATATGGCAACTATAAAAAGAAGCAATCCTACAATTACAAAAACTCCTAGCTTCAGTTTTTCATTGGTTGTTTTTTTCATGATTACAAAATTTTAATTATTTAAAAAATGCTCTGACTTTTTCATCTTTGGAGGCTTTTAATTCCGCAAATGAACCTTCAGCATAATTAATACCATCTACCAATAAAATCATCCGTTCAGACACTACGCGTGCACAATCCACATCATGAGTTATTATAAGTGATGATGTTTTGTATTGACGTTGAATATTTCGCATAAGCTCTATAATTTCTTTAGCAGTTATGGGATCCAATCCGCTAGTTGGCTCATCATATAAAATAATTTTTGGTTTCAATATTAAAGTTCTAGCTAACGCAACGCGTCTTTGCATACCACCAGAAAGTTCGGCAGGCATTAAATCGATGGCATGAACCAAACCTACACTTTCAAGGGCTTCAGTAACCAATTGGGTAGTATCTGTAATGTTTCCAAACTTGTGTTTATGTCGCCGTAAGGGAAACTCTAAATTCTCTCTTACCGTCATAGAATCGTACAGGGCACTCCCTTGAAACAGAAAGCCTATTTCTGAACGCAACTCGTCAAACTCACTTCTATTTAACTTCGTAATATCTTTATCCATTATTTTAATACTTCCAGAATCTGCCTGCATCAAACCTACCAAACACTTTATCATAACAGATTTACCTGAGCCTGATTTACCCATAATCACTAAATTTTCACCTTCAAAAAGCTCTAAGTTAAATCCGTTCAATACATGATTATCTCCAAAGGATTTTTTTAAATCTATAATTTCAAGCACCCTTTTGTTAGTACTTAAAACATCTTTATTATCTTGTATGTTTTGTGTTTGATTCATCTTTAAATTTCAAAAAATATGTCGGTTACAAAAACAGCAATAAAGTCGATTATAAACAAAAGCATCGACGAAAAAACAACTGCGGAATTGGCAGCTAAACCAACGCCAGCAGTTCCTTTTTTACAATAATAGCCTTTAAAGCAGCCCACAAGCCCGATAGCAAATCCGAAAAAATAGGTTTTAATGGTAGCGGGAATAATATCGCCAAACTCCAACGAATTAAATACCTTATTAAAGTATAGTTGAATGGACACATCGCCTTTTATGTTTTCGATAATATAAGACCCATAAAGTGCAATAGCATCCCCTAAAATCACTAAAATAGGAAGCATGAGTGTTGTTGCTAAAATTCTGGTAACCACTAAATATTTAAATGGGTTTGTACCTGAAACTTCCATAGCATCAATTTGCTCGGTAACTCTCATAGAACCCAATTCGGCACCAATTCCGGAAGCTATTCTTCCTGCAAAAGTTAATGCTATAATTACAGGTCCAATTTCCCTAATAATAGAAATACTAACCATGGATGGCATCCATGATTCGGCACCAAATTCTTGTAATGTGGGTCGCGTTTGCAAAGTGATTACCAAGCCAATAATAAAACCCGTAACGCCAACCAATAGCATAGAGCGATTGCCTATATTATAACATTGCCGTAAAAGTTCCTTGAATTCAAAAGGTTTGGTTAAGACTTCTTTAAAAAACCGACGAGCAAAATATGTAAGCTCACCAATTTCAATAATGAAAGATTCTATTTTATTTAATTTAAGCACAATAAATATTTATCAAATACTTAAATGTAAAATATTTAACTTGGTTTAAAAATGATATAAATCATTGAAATTTATATTAAAATGGAAATTTAAAATTAGAGATTTCACCTTAATAAACCATAATATTATTGATCCAAGACAAAATAATAATGTAATTACAAAAGCCACAACCGCCCAAGTAGAATAAATTTTAGCACCCTTTAATTTGTTATCAAACCGACTCTCAAAACGTTCTAAAGTGTCTAAATAAACTTTCATTTTTTGCTGATGTTTTTCAGCACTTGTACTCTTTTAAATTTATTTTGATTTTTGTTTCGGTTAATTGATTGTTAATTATGTCCACTTTTTTATTGTAAGTCCACTAAAAAGAAATTAACAAGTTTAATCACCAAATAAAGACAATTTATAACAATTTCTATGGAATCTTAGCAAAATATCAAAATGTTGTACCTATGTTGTACCCAGAGCATAAAAAAAGACTTCTGATTTCTCAGAAGCCTTGATTTTACTAGTAGCGGGAACTGGACTCGAACCAGTGACCTTCGGGTTATGAGCCTTGACTTATATTGCACAATATAAAACTATAGCACTAAAAAACAATTGATTATCAGTATTTTAATTTTTATTGAACTCAAACAAAACTAATTAAAATCAAATTATTCTGTACCTATTCTGTACCCCTTTTTTTGTATCTTTGTAAGCATTAAAGATAGTTACTAATGGCGAGTATTAAAATTGTTAGGCGAAAAAACAAAGAACGTAAGGACGGAACCGCTCCCCTTGCCTTAAGAATGAGCAAGAATTACAAAACTAATTACTGCTTTATTGGGCAATATGTATTAGAAAAGGATTGGGACGAAGCTTCTGGCAAAGTTAAAAGAACACATCCTAATTCGAAAAAATTGAACAACTTTTTAATGAAGAAGTTGACCGAGGCTAATGATATCACTTTTGAGACAAAAGAGTCAATTTCTATTAAGGCAATAAAAAGAAAGATTAAAGGGCCTGGTGGACAAATCTCGTTTTTTAAGTTTGCAGCCGAAAGAGTGGAGAGAAAATATCAACAAAACGTATTCTCCGTTGCTAAAGCTGAAATGTCCATTCTTTATAATATTCAAGAATATCTAAATCAAGATAAATCAATATCAATTGAAAAAGCTATCGATGGAATAAAATCGCAAAGAAAGCTTCGTATTAGTAAAGCAAGAAAAAATGAATTCCATTTGAAGGACTCTATAGCATATTTCAAAAAAAGCAAAAGAATTTGCTTTCAAGATATTGATGAAAGTTTTCTAAAAAACTACAAAACATTCTGTAAAGTTTATTTACAACATAAAACGCGCACCATTACTAATCAACTAATTTTTATAAGAACCCTTTTCAATAGTGCCATGACTGAAGGGATTGTGGATGCAAAATATTATCCTTTCTCTGGAGATAAGGAGAAAATAAAAATTGGATCAGGTCATAAAATTGGACTTATCAAAGATGAAGTAGAGGATATAGAAAATTTAAAACTCGAAGAGGACACAAGTATTTGGCATACAAAGAATGTTTGGCTTACGGCTTTCTATTTTGCTGGTATTCGAATTTCAGATGCTGTTCAATTAAAATGGTCTGATTTTAAAAACGACAGATTACTCTACACAATGCACAAGAATCAAAAACCTGTGAGCTTGAAAATACCTGATAAGGCTGCTGAAATTTTAAATAAATACAAAAGCAAGAAATCAGAAAACAATGGTTATATTTTTCCGTTTCTTAAAGATATCAACACTTCCAATGAGGAAGAATTGTTTAAAAAGATGCGTAATGCCACTAAATTGTTCAATAAGTATTTAAAACGAATTGCTGAGATGTGCAACATCGACAAAAACTTATCTAATCACATCGCTAGACACACTTTTGGCAACATTGCGGGTGATAAGATTCATCCTCTGATGCTACAGAAATTATATAGACATAGCGATCTCAAAACCACCTTAAATTACCAAGCAAACTTTATCCACAAAGATGCAGACGAAGCTCTTGATAATGTTATAAATTTTTAGATAATAAAAAGAGACTCCTACTCCCCTTTTTCTCCATCAGTTCGATTTCCAATCTCTCATTATCTCCCAACACAAATTTGGGAAGCACATAAACGAATCGTTCAACATTCCAATTTAAAACAGTACTTGGGATTTTATACTTATAAGCTACATCCTGTTTTAATCTTTGTGAAGAAGCCTTTTGCTTATTATTAGCATTAACCCTATAAACATTCAGATAATCCATCTCAAAATCAATTCCAGATCTGTTCTTTATTTCTAAAACCATATAGACTTCATTTTTATGGTATTTCAGTTCCAATAGTTTTAAAACCATTCCTTTTTTTCGTTTTGTTACCATGGATTCATATTTTAATCTTAAAAGGTATTCACTAAATCGATTGTAATAAGCTACATTATCTCCTTTTTCTTTAATAACAGTATCAGCTTTCTTGGTTTTTAATATGGGCTTTTCATTCCCAATGCTTTCAGTTTCCCAGATAAAATGGTTTAACCTAGATATGGTATCTGCATATTTTAAAATATAAGCATAGACTTGACCATCATTGGTTATCGCCAGTAAGTTACTGTCCTCTCCTGGGCTTGCCTGAAGCAATCCAAAATACTGCCCTTTTTCCCTATTATAAGTAAACACAAAATTATCTGAACCCGTAATCCCTTGACGAATGGTATTGGGAAAGAATAATGCGACATTCTTTTTGTTGTTGGCGTAAATAGTATCTAAAACCATATCGTTCTGTGCATTGCTAAAAGCAGCTACACATAAAATGCTGCATATTAGAAGTTGTTTTTTCATTTTATTGGCTTTTTTTAATTATTGTCGGTTATCGACTTTTAGAATTAATCTGTAATTATTTAATACGGTTACTTTAATATTTCTGTTGTTACGCTGAAATATCTTTTTGACGCCACCTACCTGTGGCAGACCTGCGATATTGATATCCTGGACCACATCGTCAACCACTTCCCTGGTTGCATCAGCTCGAAAACTGTTCTCTACATAAATACCTTCACTGCCATCCTGATAGTCAAAGGCCTTTAGTTTTGTAGGATGGTGGTTGATATTTTCAATGGCAATCATCGCACGGTTGGGCTGAAAACCCACAAACCCATAGATCAAGGTATTTCTGTGAATAAAAACACCGTTTATCTCGGCGTCTTCCAGTAAGCGCATACGTAAGCGATAATTTGTTTTTACCGTTTGTGTACCATCAACAATCACGGGTATCAATATCTTCTGGTCTTTATTTGTAGTTGAAGCTTCCTTTTGAGGGTTTGATACAAAAAAGAGCTGGTGCTCTAAACCCAGTTCCTTAGTTGAAACCTTTGGATCTATTTCTGGTAATGCAGATTCTGTTTTAGGTTTTTCAATCGGGATAGGTTCTTTTGGCTCAAGATTATTATAATTACCTGCCGTATAATCCATACGTCCATTTTTATAAATACTGTCCACCATGCGCATCTTTTCCTTATCCAATAAATCAGGGTCATAAACTCCTGTGGAATCCAATAGGCGTTCATCATAGATACTGGGCGCATTGGTTTGCCTGACTTCCTTTAAATCGTTTATGGCATCCAATTTTGATTGATATTCCTTCTGCTCATTCTCCAATTCGGGAACTGGGATTTGGTTGTTCTGTATGGCTGGAGCTTCATCATCTCCCATGAGATAAAAGGCATACCCAACTACAAATAGTACGATACATAACAGTACCGCAGCAAACACTATTTTATTTTTCTCTAGTTTCATGGTGTTGTTTATTTGATTTTATTGAGATTCGTAATTATCTGTTTTTCGCAGGCTACTTTCAAAGAAATTGGTAATGAGCAGACCATGGGTGTTATTGGGAAAATGTCTATCCACATGGATTAGGTTTCCGGTGGTCATAAGTTCATAGGTATCGATAATCGATCCTCTGTTGACCTCAAAAATGGTAGTAGTCTCAAACGTATAGGGCTTTTTTTGTATGTTCACTTTAGAAGTGATAGATATTACCCGCTGCACCAAGGAGTACTGCAATAAGCGGTTATAGACCCCATCGGCTTTTTTCTGTCTGTACAAAGCATCCACGGAACTGTTTCCAAGCCACAAGGCTTTCTCCAAATGCTTTTCATAATTACTGGCATCGATATGATAGAAGTACCTATGGAACAATTCCAAATGTGCCAGAGCTTCGACTTCCAAGTTTTCTTGTTGGTGGACTAATTTTAAAGGAATCACGTTTCCTTCAGTATTGATCGCAAAGGCATTATTAACCGTTTCCTTATGCAGTTTTACTACAAGAAAAACCGAGACCACACAGGTCAGTGTTGCTCCTATGATAACCGCAAGTACAATAAAACGGTTTAGCTTTAATATGGTATAAATGTTTTTATAAGGTGTTTTTGTTTTCATTTTATTATTGATATCATATTGATTATTATTTTGCCAATTGTGCCTAAGGCACCTTTAGGCGCCTGAGAAGAGTTTGAATACGAATGAGGTCGCTTTTTTATAGAGTTTGAATTTCAGCAGTACCACAAACCCAATGGACCCCAATTGGATGACAGGTGCAAAGAGCTCACTACCCCAATCCGTTCCGAAAAGCGTAGACCAAAAATTGGTATTGACTTCCGTATAGAGATTGTTCACAAATACATTGACCAGAAAAAAGGCCGGAACCAGCATATACACCCCTGTATAAAGCTTAAAGAAATTATAGGCTAGATTCCTGAACTTTTCAAATACCGCAAGACTGATGACCAATGGGAAAAAAGCTTGCATAATGCCCAACAGAAAATAGCGTTCAGCCAGAAACAAAGGGTAAATGAACAAATCCAACAACCATAGGAACAGTCCCATGATAAAGGCAATCACCTTTAATCCAAACAATGGCGTTACCAAGGCTTCATAGAGCAAGGACATCGCTTTTGTGGCGGCTTCCAGAGCACTCACATCCTGTTCCAAGTCCACATCCTGCATCTGAAGCGGGAGGAGTGCCGGAGCCATATCCCTATATTGTGATTCTATGGCTACCAGTATAGCATCAAAGACCCCTAAAACCTGGGTGGAGAATATCACGAGAATAACGACAGCAAAATTCTTTGCCATTTCTGAAGGGGTCAATCCCCAAGTATAGCCCTCATTGTTAGCAATACCTTCATTGTATTTTTTTAGGATATTGATCAGAAAAAACAATACCGCCAAGGTTTTCATGCCCGTAATGGTATATTGTGCAAAATCACTGTTCTTAATGGTGGTAAATACCGCATCCACATATTCTAATCCTATTCCTAAAAAGATACCAGCCATAATCAATAATTGGTTTCTCTGTTATTGATTTTGTCCTGCATTTCCCTAAAAGAGATAATCTCTTGATAGCGTTTCGTTTTCTGGATGATTTCCGCTACCATTTCCTTAGAACGTAATTCTTTTTCCTTTAAAAATACAGCCCGTTCCGCATCGGTCATTTTAAGATTGTTACTTGACAATATCTGGCTTACAAAATCCAAGTCCTCTACAGAACGTTCTATGATGGTGTTAAAAGATTCGGACACACGGTTGATTTCATCAACTTTTATATATGGCGAGTTAAGGATGCCCCTTAAATCATTTTGTACCATATTATAAAGTTTCTGGTTGTTTCTGTAGAGTTCCCTAACAGCTTTGAGTTGTTTGATAACATTACTGACCTGTTCGATACGTTCTTTTTGTTCTTTTAGAAACTTGACCGTTTTTAAGAGCTCTGAGGTTTGTTTTGCGGATTCTACCAGTGATTTAGCCAAACTTATAAAATTGGTGTTGTCATAAACAGGCATCCCCTGGGCCACAATGTGGCCAGATGATGAAAGGGTAAAGGTTAGTGCTAGTAATAGAATTTTGATGTTGTGTTTCATTTTCTTAAGTTTTAAATGTTAATAATACAGCAGCTTATGGCTGTTTTTTGATAAAGGTTTTTATTGCTGTTTCCATATTTTGGGTTTGCTTATAAATGGCCATTATGGCCTCGTTTTCTGTGCCGTCTGTTAGGTAGGCTGCAAAGACTTCTTTAGGGACTTCCAATCGAAAAATGTTGCTTTCCTTGCCGATCTTAATAAACATCTCGGTGTATTTTCGCTTTCCTGTTAGGTTGTTTCTGATGGATTTCAATTGATTCAAATCATGGCTTGACAGACTCAATCTGTTTTTTATTTCTTCATAGCCTTTCTCATTTTTGAGACTGTAAATCACCTGGGTGTTTTCCAAAATACTTGCCGATGTCGAATTATTAGGTAATTGATTGATGGATTGCAAAATAATCCCAATCGCTCCGTTCTGTTTTCTAATGGCCTGATAGTAGAACTCAACGCTCTCCAGTACATTTTTGAATTTGAGCTGTTTGGCAAACTCATCAAAAAGAATGATCCCTCTTTCCGCTTTGTTTCTCCAAATGGTGCGCTGAATAGCAGATTTGATAAGCTTCAACATCACAGATAGGATTTCTTTATTGTCCTTGACTTCATCCAGTTCAAAGACAATCAGGCGTTTGTCCTCTATCTTAAAGGTCTGGTCTTCGCTTAGATTAAACAGGAAACTATAAAGCCCATCATTCACATACTCCGAAAGAATATGCAGAAAATCATAGAGATTAAAATGTCGTTCTTGTATCTGAAGATCTTTTAGAAGGGTATCCTTTTTATCATCTACAAACTGATACAAACTTGCTAAGGAATGGGTGTCATAATTACCATTTTGGTAGTAATACCTGAGCACTTTTTTAATGGCTACTTCTTCCCCTTTGGTATTCTCCTGTCCCGAGGCCAACAGTTCCAAAAGGAATATGGCCAAATCTTCCAATCTTTCTGGGGTGACATCGTCACCATTTGTTATATAAAAGGGATTGATACCCAGATTTTTCCCTTGCTCATATCTTAGAATGATATGGTCATCGGGATAGAGCTTTGCAAATTTGGAATAGGAACCTCCCAAATCGATAATGACCAGCCGAACGTCGGCCTCGAAGTATTGCCGAAGTATATTATTGGCTAAAAACGATTTACCTTCACCAGTGGGTGCAAAAATGGCAAAGTTTCGTGCCTTGATGCGTTTCTTCTGTTCGTCCCAAACATCTTTGAGTACGGGAATATTATGTTGCCTATCGTTAAATATGATGCCTGTAGCATCCGATTTATAATTGGTATTGTTTATGAAAAGACAAAGGGTGTGTTTCAAATCGGTAACATATAGGTCTTCATTGGAGAAATTCGAAGCGAAGCATGGGTAGGAGTTCAAAAAATACTGTTTTCGTTCTTCCCCTTTTGGGTAGTATGGTACTATATCGAGTTCCTTAAATTCTGTTTTAATCTTAGAAGCTATGCTTCCCAGATCTCGGGCTTCCTGAGTCCAGAAGACCATATTTAGATGGCCTCTTATAATTCTGGATGAATCGTCCTGATTAATCTTAGCAACAATGTCTTCAATCTTTTTAAGGATGACTTTGTTTTGTGTCCCAAAATTGGAACTCTTGTTGAGTTCTTCTATTTTTTTCTCCAGAAGTTTGCGCCATTTGTGCTTATCATCCAAATAGATGATTTGATTGATGATGTGGTTTTCATTGAGGTTCAATCCCAAGCCATCCATATAGCCTTGGTGGAACACAAAATCATCTGATGTAAACTTATCATTGGTCTTGCTGCTCTGCACTACATCCCCAAAACACCCTTCACTATTGATTGCCAGTACATCAAAGTGGTTCTCACCAATTTCTATATCTGATTTTTTAAGTTGGATATCCGTATCAAAGCCTTCGTTAAACCCATTGAAATAGGTGTTGGTCATTTGGATGATGCCGCTTGGCTTTAATGAACTCAGGGACACCCTGCGACTATTATTGATAAAAGACACGGCATCGTTTACAGCATTTATAAACTCCTGAACATGATGATCCATCTGTTTGTAAATCCCTTTTTCTATGCTTCTAAAGGGATTGGTATACTTGGAAGCGTTTAAGGTTTTATTATGTGGCAGGGTGAAAAATAAATAGGATTGGTGCTCTAAATAATCACGTCCTTTAAAATAGCCATGTGTTGCTTGTTCCAAAAAACTTTCATTTGGCAACTGAGCTGCATCATAGATTTTTTTTCTGTAAATATCCTGTTTATGGATGACCGTGCTTACCGGCAAAGATTTAAAGGCCTGAAACCATGCCCCGTGCAGTTCTTCAAAGTCGGTTTCCGATAGGGAATAGATCTCTGGAAGTTCACAGCGGTAGCACAGCACAATATTGCCGTTATTGGCAAATACCATATGCTCTTGGATATCCAAAATGGGATTGTAATCTGAAAGGTTGATACGTTTCATTATAAAATTTACGTTAAATGCCCATTAGGGTCTTCATACTTAAGGGCGCTTTGCTTCTTATTGCTAATAGCCTGTGGAAATACTTTTTTAAAGTGCAACAAGGATGGATTCCTGGTGAAGTGTGTCAGTCCGATATATAACGCCCCATTAAAAGCAAAGACGCCAATGATGACCGAAAAACTAAAGGAGAAAATAACAAACAATAACGAACCGATTACGGCTGTCATCATAAGCGCGAACAGTGCTATGGGCAAGCCCATAATCACTGCACGCTTTCTGATGTTTTTATAAATCTCAAATTTCTTCATTGAATTTTCTTGATAGGCATTTTTAAATACTTAGATACCGCTTAGCGGTTAGACTACGATGGTTATGAGGTAGGTAAATATGCCTACTACGGCTCCTGCAATAAGCACGAATACCAACACCCGGGTGATGCCCTTTTTTAAATCGGCATTCTCTCCAAAGAAATGGCCTGCGTTGAACAGGAAGCCGATTAAAAATATAACGCCCAAAATAATGGGGAAGATGGTTCGAATGGTATCGGAAACATCGTTTACGGAATCTTCAATGCCTCCAATTTGTGCGAAAATGGCATTTGAAATAAGAAGGGATAGAAATGTAACATACATTGTTTTTTTCATGTCAAAATAATTTTAATTTATAACTGGTTTTGATTTATGAAAATTACAATATATTTGTTTTTAAACAACTGATTTTCAATATTTTAATAAAATAATATTATTTGATTTGCATTGTTTTTAATTGCAACTAAAAGACATTAAATCTTATGGTTTTGAATACTAAAAAGACCCTTAATTATGAAAAATAATTCGAAAATGAACCTCAAAAACGTCGTATTTCTTCTAGTCATGCTAAAAATGTGTGTTGTTTTTGGTCAAAATTTTGATGCACGAAAAAGAGTTGTTATCGATGTCGGACATGGTGGAAAAGACTCTGGCGCGATTGGTATTAATGGCATTCAGGAAAAAGTGGTGGTTTTAAATATTGCCAAAGCAATGATTAGGCTCAATAAAGCTGTTTTGGATGATCGATTGGATATTTATTTGACCAGATATTGCGATACGTTTGTTGCACTTTCGGACAGAAGTCGCTTAGCTAAAGTTTTAAAAGCGGATGTGTTTGTTTCGTTGCATTGTAACGCTTCTAAAACCGTTGCCCGTGGTGTAGAAGTTTTTGGGTATGCTGTAGAACATCGGAATACCAAGGCATCCAATTCGTTGGGCGTATGTGTATTAAACGAGATCAATCAGAAATTAGGGCTAAAAAAACGAGGGATGAAGTTTGCCAATTTTCAGGTACCTCGGGAAACAGCTTTTCTCTGTCCAAGCATCCTCATTGAAACTGGGTTTGTTACAGATTCCCATGAAGCCTATTATTTTTTAAAGTCTAAAAACATAGAAGCCATGGCTTTGGCTATTTTAATGGGATTGTATCACTATTTTTTAAATACAGAATTATGACAGCATTATTTGAAGTACTCCTAAAACATTTGAAAGCCATCATCTTGGTGGTTTTCAAAGAAATACGCTTATGGATTAAAAAATCAAAGCCATAAACCAATCATTTACGCTTATCGCCACTGCCCCTATCAAAGGCAATCAAGTTAAACAGCTCACGCATTCTGGAGCGTACCCGATTCCCATAGCGTACTTCCAATTCTTGGGCGTTTAGGTTGGTAGTGGCATGGGTCTTGACATGGTGTTCCAAAAACAGATCGTACCGAGAGAGCATCACTTCGCCCAACACATTACAGTCCTTACCGTAATGCCTTCCCATTGGTTCCACACCTAAATCATCAAAACAAAAATAGTTGGTGCTCCCATAATCCTCAATGGTTTTATAGCCGACATGGTTAAATCCAAAAACAATGTTCCTTGCAGGCATGATTTTATAAGGCTTTTGATGCGGAACGATGTGCCTCAGCAGTGTCATCAAACTGGTTTTTCCACATCCAACAGGTCCGGACAGTAAAATTCCTTTTTTTAGGTCAATATCCAGACGTTTGCAGTTGGTTGCATCCTTGATCGCATAATTGCATAGCTTAAACAGAATCTCGCGATCCTCTTCAAATATTCTGAAGGTCTCGCCAAATACCAACTTGCCTTTGGCGTTCAAGTAAACCAGTATTTTTTCAAAATCATAAATAATCTGGTTGTCTTGAACAGTCCCTAGTTCGTATTTCAAAGTGCCTTCGATGATGATATGTGGTTTGGTTTTGCTCATAGAGGCTCGTCATAATTTTTATTGGTACTCGTACTTAAGTTGTCCTGATATGGGACAGTTGAGTCCTGTTTGTTTTTAGTTTCAAATTTTTTAAAACTTAAATTTTTTAAATTTTTCGGTTTGTTTAAGTTTTTATTGTTTTCTATAGTTTGTATATGTTTGTTTATACGTACCAGTGCTTGTCCACTGCTTGTCTCGATATTGGTACGACTTTGGTACAGAGCTTGTCCAGTACTTGTCCCAAAATCGAACATCTTAATTTTACTCCCTTTAAATGGGTTGTGCGATGGTGTGTAAAGAATATAGCTCCAATGGCTTAATTCCTTGATACATCGGTGATAGGTGCTTTTGGATCCAATCTTGGAAAACGACATGACTTCCTCTCGGTTGATGTAAAATTCATCTTTAAAGAAATTGATGTTCCAAAACTGGAACAAGGCCACGTAAAGACTGATATGCGTCGGGTTGAGTCTGCTATCTATAGAAAATTGCAAAAACACAGCATTGAGGTGTTTGATATAATTGACATCTTCCAAAATGAAGTTTTATAATTTATTATGAACTCTGTTCTTTTCCAGTAATTGCATGATTTCCTGGTAATCATAGTACAAGACCCCACCAACCTTGGTATATGGCAAGGTGCCATTGATGCGAAGGGTTTGCAAAGTGCCTGGAGAGATGCCTAATAGATCCCTGACTTCTGGTGATTTGAGCCATTTTTTCGTTAATTGACCTGATTGGTTGTTCAATAATTGTTTAATGCCATCCAGTAATTCCATTTTGAATTCCAAGAGGTCCTCGGTAGTAATGATTGTTGCTGCCATAAGTTTGTTTTTGTAATCAAAGCCGTCTAGGGTTTCGTTTTTTAAATGACGGCTTTGATTTGATTTGACTTTCGTTTGACAAAATTGGGTTGTATTGTTGGGTTTTTATCAGAGTCTGAATCGAGTTCGGTCGTATTTTAACATATGATTGAATTGTACGTTTTTACTATGTTTTATAGTATAAAAATGAATGAATCATAGATCAATATGATTCAAAATAAATTTAGAAAGTAAAAACCGAGTCTGAACCGAGTTCGGTTTTTTAAATCAGGAATCCAATCCGTCCTCATCTTCCATTTTACGAAGTAATTTTTGCCCGGTTTCTTCAAAGAATTTGATTCGAGATCCTTTTCGAGCTTTAATTTCATTATAGGTTCTGGACGGGTTGCCCTTATCAATTCCTAAAAAACCACCCAGTATTTCAACAATTTTACTGGTTTCAGCATTGCCATTGTTAAAATACCCCATGGCTTGACAGCCATATACAAATTCTATAAATCCCGCATAACTACCTGACCAGATCAATTTCTTTTCAATAAAATCATTTATATTATGCTCTATATTTAATTTTCTTTGGTCAATGTATTTTGAGAATAATTCTAAACCTTTAATTCTGGCTAGTAAAATATCATGAGATGTATTAAAATTAGGATCTTTGTAATAGGGATAGGTTTTGATTGGTGGGATTTTATTTAAATATTTTCGTGTAAAATAATATTTATCTAAAAGTGAGTGCTCTAGTTCTAGATAAACCATAAATTCTTTATGCTTGTTGAAGAATTGATTAATCTTTTCTTCTAGATGGTCCAAAAACTGTATTTGAAAAAGATTACCGCTCTTTGGCAAGCTTAACTCACATGAACGAAGCTCTGTATAGTAGATTAAATATTGCATGGGAATGACCTTTACAGATTTGAAAAAGCTAATCTCCTTATCTATATTTTGA
>TARA_R110002049_G_scaffold135826_1_pt1 | contig 16809 bp, 4 predicted proteins | sample TARA_R110002049 | Tara Oceans TARA_R110002049 (sample SAMEA4396941) | marine metagenome | biome: Polar Biome; feature: [SRF] surface water layer (ENVO:00010504); material: water (ENVO:00002006), including particulate matter (ENVO:01000060) such as... | depth 5 m | reverse complement strand
TAAAGATTTAGATGAAAGACTTATTCCAAATAACGAATATAGAGATGCTTTAAATATAGCGGTATCTAGATCAGAAGGAAGTGATGTTGGCGCTTTAGAAGCTATTTTAGGTAATTTTGAAAGAGTTGGCTTAAATAATCCAAAGCTTCAAATCATTGGCACGTATGTTGATCAAACAAATAATGTTGTTTATTATTTTGCTTCTGATTACGTTCCTAATGCTTTAGTACCTGTTGCTCCTTTAACAGCAACTTGTACTATATCTATATACAGTGTTGCCTCACAATCAAGCACAATACTAGTAGAGGGCAGTTGGTTAAATTTTTCTACTGAAGCTAGAATGAATGGTGTTAACTTATTAGAAGATCTTTTGTTCTTTTCTGATAATAGAAATCAACCAAGAAAAATAAACGTAAATACCGCTTCTTCTAATGGCTCTTATTATTTTAATGAAGATCAAATATCAGTAGCTAAATTTGCTCCTTATATAGCTCCTCAATTTTTAAACTTAAGATCTTTAGCCGCTATAAAACCTTCCACAATGTCAGATGCTAGTGATCCGCCACAAACAGAGATTAGCCCTAGCACGTTTTCTTCTATAAATTTAGATGTTTCTAAATATAGAAATGGAGAAGCCATAACCCAGGCTACAACACCAGCTGCTTGGACATTAGCAGACTCTAACTCAATTGGTGCTTGGTGTTATTATGAAAATCAATTAGCTAATGGTGTGATTTATGGCAAGTTATACAATAAACATGCTGTACTAGACTCTAGAATATTAGCGCCAAAAGGTTTTACAATTATGTCACCAGGGGATTGGACTGATATAGGTGTAAGTGGAGCGTTAAGACTAAAGTCTATTGACTTATGGGATAACAATCCTGGGTCAAACACTACTGGTTTTGACGCTTTACCATCAGGGTATAGAGAATACACTAGCAATGTTAATGCTTTTACAGCACTAACTACAGAAGCAAGATTTTGGACAAATGACGCTATAGTTAATGGTGAGTCTACGTATGTTAAAATGAGTTCTGCAGATCAACTTATAACTCAAGCTAGTACTGGTAATGACGCTTCATCTATAAATGGCTACGCTGTAAGGTTAAAAAGAGACACAGCTTACAATGGTTGGAATGGCGATCCTGATTTTTTAACTGAAAAATTTGTAAGGTTTAGCTATAGATTTAAATTTGATGATAATGAATATTCTTTAATAGCTCCATTTAGTCAAGATGTATTTATACCTCAACAAGAGGGGCAGTTTTTAAATGAAAACGAAACTCAAGCTTTTATAACTACTGTTGTAGAATTTATGCAAAACTCTGTAAATAATGCAGTTTTAAATATTGAATTACCTAGTTTAGATATAATAACAGATTATAAAATAAAAGCAATAGATATAGTTTTTAAAGAATCTGACATGCAAGCATATCAGATCTTAGAAACGATAAAAGTAGACCAGGCGTTCATATCAAATTTAAATAATACCAATATTTATCAGTATGATTACCAATCTACGATGCCTATAAAAACTTTATCTGTTGGAGAAACAACAAGAGTTTATGACAAGGTACCAGTAACTGCTAGAGCTCAAGAAGTTGCCGCTAATAGAGTTATGTACGGTAACTATGTTGAAGGAAAAAGTGGCCAAAGAGGTTTAGATTATTTTGCTAGTGTAAGTGAAAAAGAAAACCAACAATTTGTAGAATACCCTCAACATAGTCTAAAACAAAATAGAAATTATCAAGTTGGTATAATTTTAGCAGATAAGTTTGGCAGACAAACAGATATAATATTATCTAATTACGATGGGTTGCTAGATGCAAATGGTGATCCTCAACCTGGATCTAATGTATTTAGTGATTATAGTTCAGTTGGATTCAATACGTCAGTAGACACTTGGCTTGGAAATACTTTAGATGTAAATTTTAATAGTTTAATTCCAGAGGCTGCAAGCGCAAATAACATAGCGGGTTATCCAGGAGCTTATGCTGTAGGTAATTATTATACTATACCTATTGCAAACGTAGCTTATAATATATTTTTTATAGATTACTCGACACAAGTTTTAAATACAGTATTAAATCAAGTTGATTATGATTTTACCGGAATAGTGTATAGTGATACTACTGTTTCCGAAAATAATTACAAAGTGTTTAAAAACATTGGAAATGGCTGGCAAGAACTAACATTCACGACAGACTATACAGTTACAGATCAAGCAGGATCACCAAGAGTTACTTTAACAACTGCACTAGCTGCTGATCTTGAATTAAAATTTGAATTACTATTTACAGCAAATAATTATTATAAATATAGAACCGGTACTACTGTTTCTCAAGAACCTTTGTTTCCAAACTTTGCAACTACATATAAATCAGTTTTTGATGTTGGTAAAACTTTATCTGGTTTTTATACAGATTATGTAGAAATAAAAGATACAGACACAGTTGGTACTCCTACAGATTCAGTTGAACTTTTTACTGATGGAGAAGTTGCTTCTAAATACTTATTTAACAATTCAAGTTTAACTAGACCAGAGTCCGCATTAGTAGTTGGTGAATTACCTAGAACATATGCAACATATGATATAAACGTAGATGGTTTTTACAGTTACAAAATAGGCATAAAACAACAACAACAAGATTATTATAACGTATATTTACCTGGAATTATAAATGGTTATCCTATACAAGGAGAAACTAAAGAACAAGGAGAAACAGCATTTATAACATTAATAGCTGATAATATAAATAAAGTACCTAGAAATTTAGAAAACGTTGGACCATTACAAAATCAATTTACTAGTGATGTAAAGCTTTTTGGTAGAGTTACAAATACACTTTCGGTTACGTCAAGTGGTATTACGTATAGAAATACACAATTTGATCCTTTGTCTTCAGCTGATGACGTAAACTTAGTAGGAACTATAAAAGACGTGTTTCCAGATGTTGCAAGTGTTGGTGCAACCGTAGGTGATATTAATGAATTTTGTATATATAATTATAATGAAAAACCATTTATTGCAAAAATATCTACTCAAAAAGCAATAGGTATTGTAGAAAGTTTGTTTACTGTTCCAGCCTCTGGCTATGAATATCCTAGCGTAATGGGGCTAGCTGTATACGAAACATCACCTTATGTTTCCCCGTTAGAATTATTTTATGAATCTACAACAACAGGTTTAATATCAGATTTAAACTACGCTGTGCAAAACGTTGCTACAGGTATAAGTGGTATAAGTCTCACATCAGCAACTTTTACAGAAGACGCCGTTGTTGGCACACGTATTACAGAGGATTTTTACCCTTTAGTAGGTGGTTCTATTGAAACAGGTGCTACTGCGGTTTTAAGCTCTGTATTTAACTATAACTCTATTGCACCAAATGCATTAAATACAAATAACAATTTAGCTCAAACAAAGTTTATTTTAGTTGCAGGTGCTAATTTAGGTAGTTTCTATATAAAAACTGCTGATACTTTCTATGCAGGTAGCGTTTCTGAACCTAATTACTACGTAGATTATGCTGGTCAGTTTTTAGCAACAATTAATTTTACTTTTAACAATACAGTATATTCACAAACATTAACTTTACAATTAGCTAACTCTGCGCCTGTTATTTCTCAAGTTATATCTCCAACAGTTACAGGTACAGTAAACGGGGAAATGATATTTAACGCTTCAACAGGTGGTTTTGGAAATAATCCATCTCCAGCTGGTTACAACGGAAGTGCTTCTGATCCTACTACATCAGGAGTTCCATCAGACGGAAACTGGGCAGTGTTTAATCCTCCTGGTTTTGGTTGGTCTGTAATTCAAGTTAAAACTACTAGCAACACAGGAGTTGTTACAGTATACACATCAGCATCAGCTATACTTAACATTGTAAAAATAACTCAACAAGCTTTAGTCGCTAACGCATGGAGATTTTCTTTACAATCAACTGGTCCAAATGGTAATACACCTGGGATTACATATGAATTAACTCTTCAATTAACAGATACTAATGGCTCTGCAACAACCGCAATTGTTAGTTACGCGGTTGCGGTATCAACTTTTACTACAGTTGTAAGTGCTCCATATACTAGTGGCATAGGTTATACGACTGCTAGCAATACTGCTATGGTTACGTCACCAACACTAAGCATGAATCAATCGTCTATTAAATACCCTAGATGGATAGGTCAAATACAAAATTGGACTACAAACACGGCTTATTTATTTGTACAACTTTCAACTAGCTCTGGGCCTAATGCAGGTTTTACTGCTCGTATAGGTAATGTTTCAAATGCCAGTACAACTACTACTGGAAATGTAGGTAATAGACTTAATGCTGTAAATAATAACATGGTCAACGCCTTTGTTCAAACGTGTCCAGCTGCCACTACAAGCTCTGGGAATTCTACTCCATATGTATTAATAGGAACTTTAAATGCTTTTACTAATAATCAACAATTAATAAACGGGTCAGTAAGACCTGGGCAAGTAAATATAGCTGGTGGTAATTTTAATAATTATAATTTTGATCAAAGTGCTTTAGTAAATATAGCTATGAGTATTAGTGGTGTTACTGACAGCGGTGCAACTATACCTCCTGGGACACAACTTGGAACAATGCCTTTAGCTGATAATCCTACAGTCAAACTTTATTGGAGTTCTGTTTTTGCCCCTACGGCTTCTCAAGTAACAGAAGTTCAATCTTTTAATCCATTAGATCCGTTTTTTCCATTCACTATTGGTGGTACTAACCAAAGCGTGTCACCAACAGCAACCGGTGTATTGGCAGCGACTGGACCATCAAGTTAAAATAGTAAAAAACAAGTAATAATAATAAGATATGCCAGCAACAATACCAGTAAAATATTATAATACTTTTGTTCTCAAAAGATTAGCTCCTTCACTGGAAGACCGTCAATGGTTTATTGAAGAAGCTAGAATTAGAGGAGGCTATAATAACACACAAACAGGTTTAGCGCCTAGAGCTTTTTTATTTTCTGATGAAAACGTACAGCAATCTTTTAGTAATTCAATAATATATTCAGGCGTATTTAACTCTAGAACAGGTATAAATCAAAGTAATCAATTTCCTTCTGGTATGGATATAACTAGAACGGTTGACCCTTCAAAAGGTTCTATACAAAGATTATATGGTGAAGATACAAATCTTGTTATTTTTCAAGAAAGAAAAGTAAATAGAGCTCTTATAGATAAAGACGCTATATACACTCAAGAAGGCCAACCTGTACAAACAACCTCTAATGTTGTTATAGGAGCAATACAACCTTACGCGGGTGAATTTGGTATAAGTACTAACCCAGAAAGCTTTGCGGTATATGGATATAGAAAATATTTTACAGACGCTAGACAAGGTTCAGTATTAAGACTTTCTCAAGATGGAATAACAGAGATATCTAACTATGGTATGTATGATTTTTTTAGAGACAACTTAGGAACTTTGGGATCTGGTGAAGCAATAGGCGCTTGGGATATACACAACAAATGTTATGTATTATCTATACAGTCTTCTTCTAGCAATGTAAGTTCACAAACACTTAGCTTTGATGAAGCAACAAATGGCTGGACTAGTAGATATAGTTATACTCCACACAATATGTTTAGTGTTCAAAATAATTTCTTTTCTACAACAACTAAATCAGAGAAAGTAGATAGGAATGCGCTTGGTATTACTATCGGAGATATATATGAACATTACGAAAGCGCTAGCGTAGTAAATAGAGCTAATTTTTACTCAACTCAATATGAGTGTGAAGTACAAAGTATATTTAATGCAAATCCTTCTTTAGTTAAAACTTTTCAAACAATAAACTATGAAGGCGCGCCTAACTGGAGAATGACAAGTTTAGTTACAAACGAAGATCAAGCTAACGCTATAAACGTTTTTACAATGCCTACAACTTTGATTGAACTAGAGCAAAATTTTCTAAAAAATCAATTTAAACAAAAAGAAGACAAGTATTTTGCAAACATTATAAATACTTCTGCTTTTTCACAAGGTGAAGTTATATATGGAAAATCAATATCTGGTATAAAAGGTTTGTTTGCTACGATAACAATGAAAGCAACTAATACCGCTACGTCTGGTAGTAATGAGTTATTTGCTGTAAGCACAAACTATAAAGAATCATCTTATTAAATTTAATTAAATGAAACAATTTAACACTCGCAGATTAACTGACGATGACTGGGATACACTATGTAAGTGGTGGGAATCTTGGCCTAAATGGGTTAATCCACCTAAATCATTTTTACCTGACAATGGTAAAGGAGGTTTTATGGTAGAAAAAAACAAACAACCAGTGTGTGCTGGTTTTATATATCAAACTAATTCTGACGCAGTTTTATTAGAATGGATAGTTTCAGATCCAGATTACAGAGAAGATGATAGAAAAGAAGCTATAGAGCTTTTAATAATAGAAGCAGAAAAAGCTTGTAAACAAATAGGTAAAAAATACATGTTTAGTATCGGTAGAAATAAACACTTAATAGAAACACATAAAAAACTTGAATGGACAGTAGATACTAGTCCTTCATATGAATTAGTAAAAAACATTTAAAATTATGGCAGTAGGAACAGCATTGGCAATTGGTAGCGGCGTGGTAAGCATGATAGGTGGAGCAGTGGCTGGAAATCAAGCATCAAAAGCTAAAGGAAGAGCAGAAAGAGCAGCTCAAAGAGCTAGAAACAACATGGATAGAATTAAAAGAGAAAGAATTACCATAACAAATCCTTATGCTGGTAACACAAACTTGTCTGGTTTAGCTACTGATCTTAGTGATATGATTTCAAATCCTTTTAATAATCTAGGTGTTGCAACTCAGTCTGCTCAAATACAAATGGAACAAGCTGATATAGCTTTGGCAAACACATTAGATACATTAGCAACAACTGGAGCTAGTGCTGGTGGAGCAACTGCTTTAGCGCAAGCTGCTTTAGCTAGCAAAAAAGGGGTTTCAGCTAATCTAGAACAACAAGAAGCTCAAAACCAAAAGCTAGCAGCGCAAGGTCAACAAAAAATGGAACAAATGGAAATGCAAGAAGCTTCTAGAATTCAAAGCATTCAAATATCTGAAGGACAAAGAATGCAACAAGGTGAAGCTGCTGGTCAACAATTTGTAATGCAAATGACTGAAGCTAGATCTAACGCAGACTTAGACTATGCTGCAAATCAAGAAACTCAAGCTATGCAAAACATGGCTGCTGCTAACGCTGCTCAAGCTCAAGCTTTTGGTAGCGCAATAAGTGGCGTTACAAATGTTTTAGGCGCTGTAGGTTCCGCGCCACAAGGAAGTATGTTTAACCCGTAGCGGCGCCTAACACGATAAGTCCAGACTTCGATTTTCTTTCTTCTTCAGTAGCTGCTACTGGAAACGAAGGAACATATACAGTATAAAATTATAATTAAAAAATGGGATATAGAAATCAACAAATAATCAAAGATGTATACGGGCTAGGTGCTCAGGGAGCTGCTTTAGATAAAATAAACGCTAGTATTGCAAAAGGTATGTCAGATATAAATGCTGCTGCTGCTTTACAGACTAAAATTGCCAATAAAGAAATAGATGACCAATCTAAGTTATACGCTAAATCTTCTCTTAGGCAAAATGAAATATTACAAGGTTTAAAAGTTGATGGTTATAATGGAGCTAGTTTAACAGATCAAGCTGTTGGAGAAATAGAAGCAATAATGTACGGCAGTGATGGCGTAATGGGCTCTATAGAAGCTGAGCAAATGATGGCTAACTCTAAAGCAACTGTAAGCGAAAAAAAAGAATATCAAAAAATAATTAATAGTTTTACAACGTCTACGGATCGTTTTGTTACAGACGCTGCTTTAATAGGTACTGATAATGAAGAATTTTTAACACATGCTAATACTCCAAGTCCTAATAGCTATTTAGTTGGTGATGGACCTTTAGAGCAGCAAACAACTTTTTTATCAGCTAGCGTTTTTAGCGGAAGAGGTTTACCAAAAGGTATAGAATTAAAAGATCAAATTAAAAAAGGAGATGATTTAAGTTTAGTTTTTGCTGTTGATCCAAACTTTAGTTCACTTAAAGATATTGTTGCTTTTCAAAATTTAAAAGTAAATTCAGACGGTAAAAAAATTATTAAATGGAATAGAAACTTAACAACATGGGACGGCCAAAGTGTTAAAAAAATAAATATTGAAAGTCCTGACTACTCTGAAATAGGAAAAAATTTAGGTGTTATAAAAAATGGTACAGTAAATAAACAATTTCAAGCATTATTAACACCTACTATTGCTGAATCAAAAGACGGAAACCAACAAGTTAAAACAACTGATTCTTGGGTAAATGTAGATTCTTTTTTAAATCAATTTGCCCGTACAAATAATGATTTAGCAAATGATATATGGCAAGACTTACAGTCTGATACACAGTCTGGAAACGCTTACTTAAGACAAGTATTAAAAAAATCAGGTAAAGATTATTTAAAGCTTTTTGCTGATGGCAAAATGAATGAAAAAGAAATTCTTCAAGAAATAAAAGAATTTGCTGACGAATCAGTTAAAGAAAAATTTAACCTAGAAAATGGTGCTGAAATAACTGATGAGCTTGGTAATAATCTTCAAATGATTCAAAAACCTATAACGCAATCAGAAATAGATCAATTAATACTTAGAAAAATACCAGGTGCAGATAATTTAAAAGAAGGAGATAATCAATATTTTTATAGAAACGAAACTACAGAGAAAAAAGCAGGACCTGATAACGAATTAACAGTATGGAGATCAACACAAAAATATAATTTAAATCCAGATAATAAATTTTCAGGAGCAGTAATTTTAGGAAATAAAACTAGTTATGGTAGTAGACCTAAAACTTCGATACAGAAAATAAATGGACTTTGGACAGCGATGGAATTCAGTTCTACTAGCGTTTCTGAAGATGGGGTAAGCATATCAGGAAAAATTTTAGCAAGCCCAGCAAAAGGAGCTGGCGTACCAAAACCAAGCGCTAATCAAGCAAATTTCTATACTTGGTTAGGTTATTAATATCAAAAACAAACAAATGAAATATTTAGACGAAGCAAGTGGTATGTTGTTTACTGCCTCGGAAATAATGACACAAATGAAGCTTGAAGAATTTGAAGGGCAATTTGATGATTATATTCTAGAAAAAGGCTACACACAGTACGAAGAAGAAAAAATAGAGGAAGAAGAAGAATCAGATTTTCAATCGGACGTTGTAGTGAACAGTGCAATTGCAGCGTCGGAAAACATAATAGAAAGTGCTGTGGATGTGGATCCTGCAAAGAAACTAACAAAGATACAAAAAGATTACAAGAAGAGATTTTCGGGTTTAAATTTGGGAAATATTTCTTTGGAATCAATAGACGTGCCACAAACTAATGAAGAAATAAAAAAAGCAGAAAAATATAACGCTGTAAATACAGCTACAAAAAATTTTAAAGAATATAATAAAAATTATACATTTGGATTTGGTGAAGGGCCAGGAACTGATTTTAATAAAAGCAATTTTGGAAGTGGAGCACAAGGAAGTTACCTAAAAAATAAAGAATTAAAACAAATAATGGATGATGAAATTAGGGCTTTAGGTCCTGATTTTAATTATCCAGAAACTTTATACGAACTAACCGAATCAAAATTTGTTGATGCGTTTAGGTTAGAGTTTCCTGCAATAAATATAAAAGAGGTTGACGTTGGTGATGGGGTTGAAATATATTATAATGGAAAAACTGAATACTTAGATTTACAAAGATTTTTACCTGGAAAAAAACATTTTGATAATTTTAATAGAGTTATAAAAGAAATAAAACAGTTTGATAAAGAACAAACCGCAGAAGAAATGTTATCTTCTATTACATCTGGTTTAATATTTTCTTTTGGAGAGAAAGAAGTCGATGCAAATTATGTCAATAAGGTTCTTGATGGTACTGGTTATTCTATTAATTATTCTCGTGGAGCATATGATGAATTTTCTAGTAAAGGTGACGGAGATAAAGTAGAGCTATTTTACAACGGAGAAGTTGTAGTTGGTGGAATTGATGAATATGGAAAAGAATTACCTTTTTATGATAACACAAATTTAATTCAAGAATATTTATATAATAATTTAACACCTATACAAAATGCTGTAGTTGCTAAAAAAAGTTATGAACTATTAGATGCTTTTTTATTGAAGCGTGCAAAAGAGAAAGCAGAAGTTTCTGATTCGCTAAACGAACAAGAGGTTAAAGAAGCTTACGCAACTACAGATTTTATAAGTAATGTTAATGCTATCGCTGATGAAGCTGGTTTAACTACAGAGCAAAAAAACATTTTAAAAAATTACTTACAAGATCAACAAAACAAAGCTTATGAAATGCAACCCATTGAAGGTGGAAAATATATTGATGATTTTGAAATGTATTATAATTATGATACCGCTACAAACTTATTAGGTTTAGATGAAGATATACTTTCTGCTTTACAAACTAATGGTATAGTTGAACAACTTAACGAATTAGGTTTAACAACTACTAAAAAAAGATTAGTAGAAGAAAAGATGTTAACAATAGCTGAAGCCTTAATGGCTAGTGAAAATCAAGACTTGTTGCAACTAGCTCAACGATATCAGTATGCTAGCAAAGAGAAAGCAGAAGATCTTATACTAGAAAAAATTGGCATAGCTCAAAGAAGCACGTCTAATATAGCTAAATTAATAGAATATAAAACCGTTGAATTATTGGCAAATATGCCAGATGAAGTCACGCTAAGCACAACGCAAATTACTACTCCAGATGGCGTGCCTTATACTGAGTTTGGTTTACAAGTAAAAGGAGAACTAAACTTAGAAGGAGAAGATTTAAAAGCGTATAACGCGGCTGCACTTGAATGGTGGACACTACAAGGAAACGTTAATAGACTAGAAGATGACAGAAGAAAATTTATTCAAAATTTAATAACTGATATAAATGGTTTTGAAAGTTTAGATGAAATTGCTATTGTAAAAGATGATAATGGCAACGAGTTTGAAGTAAATAAAAATATACACGATTTAGTTTTTAAAGAATACGATGGAATAGACTTAATAAAAAATGATCTTAACAACGGGTTTAAACAAATACTTTTAACTGTACCTACGCTTCTTGGAAGTGACGCTGCTTTAGACGCGCAAAGAGAAATAAATGAAGATAGTCAATTTTTTCAATCAATGGTGTCATATGATGACACAAAAGGACAAGGAGGTCTTTATGCTTTAAGAACTTTTGCTCAACAGTTTCCAAATATTGCTTTAGCTATAGGTACCGCTGGAGTTGGTAGCTACGCACAATTAGGTAATGTAGGTATAAGACTTGCTATTGCTACTTCATTTGGAACAAGCTCAGGAACTCAAACATATAGAGATTTAACTTTACAACAAGAACTAGTAAAAAAAGCTTTTGAACAAAAAGAGTTTTTAGAACAAGGTTATAAAGATGGCAAGATTCCTTATTTTCCTTACATACAAGGTATGAGTGACGCAAATCAAACTATAGCTAGCAACAAACTAACACCTGGTCAAATATTAGGCGCTGCCACAGCTAATGGTATAATAGAAGGTGGTGTTGTATATGCTATAGGTACTGGGCCAAATACAATAAAAATATTTAAAGACTTTAAAGGTGGTATAAACTTATCCGATATGTTTGGAAAAGGTAAGATGAACCAAATTGCTGGAATACTTGGCGAAGGTACTAAAAGAATTGCATCGGAAGTTCTTGAAGAAGAAATAATATACGCAGGACAGGGATTAGTAACTGAAATGGCTATATTAAATAGAGAGTTTAAAGGAGATCAATTTGATGATATTGCTATAACAACAATAATGGTTGCTGGTGTTAGCAATGGGCCTGGAGTTGCTTATTCAGGTATTAACAACATGATTTATACTGCAGAATTTACTAAACTAATTAATAAATCTACTGAACAAATAGCCGAATTAAATAAATTAATATCTGACCCTGATATAGATCCAGATCTTAAAAGTATTGCTATAGCGCAAATAGGCACACAACTTGGTGTTAAATCAAAAGCACTTAATGTAAACGCTGTTGATATAATGGCGATGGGTCAAGATGTTGTTAATAAAGTTATTGGCTTTAATGCTTTAAAAAACGCTTTATATGATAAAGCAGGTATAAGAAGAGGAACTACAGATAAAAACGCGGCTCCTTTATTAGATCTATATAAAGAAACATTAAGTAAAGAAGCAAAAGAAAGTTTTGAATCTCAATTAAATGTTATTGAACAAAATCTTTCAGATTTAAAAAATAGTCCTAAAGACTATGATTTAGTTATAAAAAACCTAGGACCTATACATAGCATTGTAGTAGATAAGTTTAATAAAGAAAATCCTAATTGGAAAAATAATAAAACAAAAGCAGAACAATTAGCTTTAGTTGTAGACAACATAAGAGCAAGAGCAGACCAAGATAATATAAATACTGCTAAAAAAATACCTTGGATTGTGGAAGAAGTTAAAAGGTTAGCAAAAGGAGATGTATTAGCTGAAAATATTTTGTACGCTAATTATGGTAGACAGATAGGTAAAAACGCGGCACAAGCTTTAATCTTAAATAAAAACACAGAACTAAGCGCTGAAAAACTTTTAACAAAAGAACAATTATCAGGTTTAGAAATAATACCTTTAAAAGACGATGGATCAAATGCTGTAGAAGAATTATACAAAATGGTTGAAAATGGTGAAATTGAAAATGATGCTGCTGTAGAAATTTTGAAAAGTTTAGAAGAAGGTGCTAATGGATTTATAGTAGGTAACAAGTACGTTGTTAAAAATGAAGAACTTGCAAAAGAAAAATTAAAACAAGGAAGCGTTAGATCTGCTGTTGTAATAAACCATGAAATAAACCACGCTATTGATGACGCCTATTTCAAAAACCCAGACGGTTCATTATCAAAGGCAGGTAAAATTTTTACTTTATATTTAAACGATGCTATGACAATTGATGGCAATACTGTTTTACAAGATATTGACAGTAGAGTTAGAACTCTTTTAGATAATAGTGATAAGTATGGTGTAAAAAATGACAAAGGCGAGTTTATATTAGATAGAAAATTTGAAGACACTAATGACGCCTACAAAGATGAATATGTTAGAGAGGTGCAAACTTTACTACTTGCAGAACAAAAAGGTTTAGAAAAAGGAGAATCATTTTTTGGTAAAATTGGATCTAAACTAGGGTTTGGTTTAGAGATAGATAGTTCTAAGAAAGCTTTAGATTATATATTAAATAATAATGCTGCTTTTAGACTAGGTGAATTAACCGAGCAAGTTAAAAAGAAAATAGGGAAATCATTAACATCTGAGCTGAATGTATATAAAAAAGGAATTGAAAAACAATCTATATTAGACGACGCTAAGCCGGATAACAAAAGAATATTTCAGCAAACTGTAGATACTTTTAATGATGTTGCAAGTATATACGGATTACCTTTAACGTTAAGTAATGATGGTTCTGCTAATTTTACTAAAGCAGATTGGGATGCTGTAAGCGATGAAACAAAACTTGGCATTGGAACAATGGTGGGTGAAACATGGACACCTTATGTAGATTATTTAATGAGATCAAGAAGAGATGTCCCTGGGTATGATGAATATGCTAAATCTATAGTTGATAGAGCAGCTACTGGTATTGAAAAAAGAGACGATGGTATACCATTCTTAGTAAAAACATTTAATCCTACAAAATCAAAACTAACAACTCATATATTTGGAAACGTTGGAAAAAGATTACAAGGCGTTATTAATCAAACTAAAGGGTTTGGTGAAATAACAGTAGACGCTGCTCCTAGAATTACAGGAGCTAAACAGCTAGTTGGTAAAGAAGGAGCTGATTCAAGAATAAAGCTTGATGAACGTAAAAAAAGAGAAAATAAAAAACCTCAACCAAAATCACCAAACTTAATAAACAGTTTAAAAATATCTAATGAATCAAATTCAAAGATTGAAACTGTAAAAAACAAAGCTGGAGAAGAGATTAAAAGAAAAATTAAACAACAATTTTTACTAGGGTCTAAGTCTGATCAAGGATCTTTTGAGTTTAGAAGAGAACTTATTGAAGAATACAGAGCAGATTTAGGGCAATTATATGTAGATATAATAAAAGAAGGAACTAATCTTGGTGGAAAAGTTTCTAGCAAACAAAAAACAGCAAACATTGAAAACTTTATTAATAACAATGTAGATGCTATTATAAAAAATATTACTCAAAACCTTGACATAGCTAACGTTAAATACAATTTTTTAAGTGAAAAAGTATTAAACAAAGACGGTAACGGTATTAGAATGAGTGCAGCTGAATCTAGAGTATATAATGAAAACATAGATAAAGGTTTAACTTCTGGTAAAAAAATTAAAGATATATATTCTGGTCCTTTTAAAAGACAAGCAAAAAAAATAACACCAGAAATAAGAAATGAATTTAAAGAATATTTTCTTTTAAATAATTTTCCTAAAAATAAACCAGGTAAAACAAACAAAAGAAGCACTAGGGTAAACTCGTTGGCTGATGTTTTAGCAGAGCAAACAGGTTTTGATTTGACAGGTGAAGTCTTGAGAGAAGAAGGACTTTTAGTAGAAGATAAAATTCAAGAAATAGAGCAACAACTAAATAGAACTAAGTTCTCTATAGGTGATTTAAATGATACTAAAACTGAATTTTGGAAAACTAAAAGATTTGATTTTTATAATGATTTAAGAGGCCTTGATAATTTTAAATGGCAAGCAATAAATCGTATACACAAAAACATATATGGTGAAGAGTTTACAAGCGCAGAACACGAAGGCGTTTCTAAACAATTTGGTAGATTGTTATCTCCTATAAGTAAATCAGATGAACAAGTTTTAGGAAGTAAAAAAGAATTTAACGCATACTTAGAAGATATAGCTTTTAGTACAGATATAAACGAAGCATTGGCAGCTATGGTAGGTACTACTATAAATCCTGATACTCAAAAACCTTACAAAATAACAGAGTTATCTCAAAATAAAAATGAGATACTAGCCGCTAGAGAACATGTAATAAAAGTTTTAGCTCCTTATCTTGTAGATAAATACAATCGTACTTTAGCTGAAGATATGTTATTAGCATATTCAACATCATTTAGCCAAGGTTCTAGTTTCTTTGGTGCTTTTACTAAAAAAGGAAATGAAGTAATTGAATCTAACAAAGATAGCAATAGACCAAGTTTTTTTGGAGATAATACTGATGTTTTACAAATGATGCAAGCTATAAATGAAGACATAGTTAGTATTGATAACAAAGTAATTACTTATAAAAACGGTGACACAAGAAAAGTAGACATAAACACTAGTGCTAACGTAAAAAAATCTTACATAGATGGTAAGTTTGAAGACAGCAAAGAGTTACAAGACAAAGATACTTTAGATAGTGGTTTAGCTTGGGATTTTACTACATCGGTTTTTGAATCATTAAAAGGAGTTAACGCAAATACTACTGCTTTAGTATTAGCCGCTATGAACGGATCTTCTAATAGTTCTCTTCGTTTAGCTGCGCCAGTTTGGGGTAGAGCAACCACTTTAGAGTTTAAAGATTTAAAAATACCTAAAGTAAGAAATGGTAAACAAGAATATGAAAAGGAAAAAATAATTAATTCTAAAGGAGAATCGGAGTGGCAATTTAAAAGAGATAAGGATAATAAAAAAATTAAAATATACGAGCAAGCATATAGGTATGAGCACGCGGTGCCAGCAAGAGTTGTTTTGTTTTTTATGTATGATTCTATTATAAATGGAAATAAAGACATTGATTTAGATATTTTAAAAGAAGATTATAGAGTTACTATTATCCCAGTTTTAAAAATGGACAACGTAATAACTGACTCAGGTTTTAGTTCTATGATGTTAGCTGGTTATTTACCTGGTAAACAAACATGGTGGAAAAGATATTATAATATATTTACAAAAGGAAGAATGCCTTTTGCTTTACAAGCTTATGGAGATTCTAACAATGTTATTGGTAAAGAATTTGAAGAAGCTTATAAAAACAAACAAAAACCAATAGTAAAAGCTAATGCTCAACAAACAATAGATCAAGATAACAATGCAGACATCGCTATGTCTGAAGCTAGAAATAGTGTTAAATATTCTATCAACGAAAAGAAGATAAGAGTGTTTGATTTTGATGATACGTTAGCTAGAAGTAATTCTAAAGTGTTATATACTATGCCAGATGGTTCTACCGGATCATTAAACGCTACACAATTTGCTAAAGACTCTGCTAAATTACAATCTAAAGGTGCTATATTTAATTTTGATGAATTTTCTAAAGTTGTTGATGGTAAGAAAGGCCCATTGTTTGATGTTGCTAAAAAAATTCAAGATGCTAGAGGCTCTGAAGATATATTTGTTTTAACAGCAAGACCTCAAAGCGCTGCTGGACCAATACAGGAATTTTTAAACTCTATGGGTTTAAACGTACCTTTAGATAATATAACAGGATTAGAAGATGGAACAGCTAAGGCTAAAGCTGATTGGATTATAAATAAATTTGCAGAAGGTTATAACGATTTTTATTTTACTGATGACGCTATTAAAAATGTAAAAGCAGTTAAAGACGCTTTAGATGTCTTAGATGTTAAGTCAAAAGTTCAACAAGCTAGAGTTAAGTTTCAATTAGATATGAGTGAAAAGTTCAATATTATTATTGAACAAAATAAAGGGGTTGATCGTAATAAGATATATTCTAGCGTTGTTGCTAAAAGAAAAGGTAAAAACCAAAAACGATTTACATT
>TARA_R110002049_G_scaffold282067_3_pt1 | contig 16814 bp, 21 predicted proteins | sample TARA_R110002049 | Tara Oceans TARA_R110002049 (sample SAMEA4396941) | marine metagenome | biome: Polar Biome; feature: [SRF] surface water layer (ENVO:00010504); material: water (ENVO:00002006), including particulate matter (ENVO:01000060) such as... | depth 5 m | reverse complement strand
TTTCGTAAGTAAGCCATAACTAGCAATGAATTATACACGGTGTTGTGCTTAGTGGTTTTGTTTTCAAGTAAAATTCAGCATTCTGAATATTCTTTTCAGAATGCTGAATTTATTTTAACCTTGCCAAGTATGACTACATTTTTGACAAGTTGTAGGATTTCTATCTGCTAATAAAGCTAATAGTCCTAATGGAAAAAAACAGATTGCAACAACAATTTGCCATCCTTTATATCCTCCTTTTTTTGTTAATTCGCCACACTTTGGGCACGATAAATTCGCCATAGTTTCAATTTTTAATTAATGGTTAGTAAATAATTTTATAATCCAGTTTATTAGTATTATAGTCAGGATTGCTCGACTAAAATATTTTGAAATTTTATTTATTGTAATAGATTTAGTAATTCTTAATATTGAGAATGTTCTTAATGGGATTTGAATTATGAAAAATAAAGCAACTAATATACTTGTTTTATTTAAATAAAAGGCATTAGTTAAATTCCCATTTGATAATTCACAAAAAGCTCTTGTTGTTCCGCATACAGGACATTCAATTCCAGTTATTTTGTCAATCAAGCAAAAGTGAGGAATATAGTTTAGAATCGAAATCAAATAATCTCCAGTAATAATAAATAATAAGAAAATCAGTAAGTTACTGATTAAAATATTGTAATCATTTTGTCTGAAATAATCAGATGCAAAATGTTTAATTATAAAATTAGGAATTAAAGCAATTTCCATTTTCAAATATTTGTTTTTCTTTTTTTGCGTTTTATTGAGTCATTAAGCACAACACTTATATATACGCAAGTGCTCCATCAAATGTAATAAAAATAATTTAATGCTGTATCGCAATAGGAGTCTTATTTTCAATAAGTTATTGATATGCGTATAATGTATATAATTTTCTGAATAATTGAAATTTAAGACATTTTTGATATTCAAAATACGAACATTTTTATTATGAGAAATTCACCCAAAATACAACGTCGCATAACCCCAAAGAAAAGCCTTGCAAATAATTAATTTGCAAGGCTTAATGTTTAATTGTGGAGTCGGAGAGAATCGAACTCTCGTCCAAACAAGTAACCAAAGGGCTTTCTACACGTTTATTCTTTTCTTAGGTTTTCGATTGTAAGCTGGTTAAAGACAACCCACTTACAACTTAGCTTCTTAATCTCGAAAAGGCATCAAAGCTCTACCTAATCTTAGTCAATTTTTACGATGTCTCAAAAAAGAACGCCACTAACCAAGGCTTTCTGGAGACATTTAGCCTTCCTACCTAGTAGAAATGAGCACAAATCTTACTATAATTCAGATTATGCAGCTAAAGCGTAGTTATTCTCGCCGTTTAAAATTTGGTCTAGCCTTTTAGGTGTTTCAATGCCATTACACCACGTGCTTACCATTTACTTAATCTCGCTGTCAAAACCAGTCGACCCCATTTTTAAATGATAATAATTATTTGGGCGTTTCTCTACTTCGCATAAGCTCCATAGAGTCAGGCTTTCGCAACTCGCTTTTTTTGAAGAAAAATCAAAAAAGAGCTCAAACAGATTGCTCAATCCTTAACGCAGGTTGCAAACTTACAAAAAAAGTTGTGCAACCTCATAAATCCTTTTACTTTAGTGCAAAAATTATTCCAAATTAAATTCTGACATTCGTTGTCAGTTTCTTAAACACTAATTAGCATGACATTCGCCATCATAAAAGAACGTAAAAATCCACCAGACAGACGTGTGGTTTTTTCTCCAGAACATTTAGCAGAAGCAAGAACTCAGTTTCCCGAGGCAACATTTATTGTAGAATCTTCGGATATAAGGATTTTTTCTGATGAAGCTTATGCCAAATTAGGATTTAAAGTTCTCAACGATGTATCTCATGCAGATGTAATGATTGGTGTAAAAGAAGTGCCTATCGAGAATTTAATTCCAAATAAAAAATACTTCTACTTTTCTCACACTATTAAAAAGCAACCTTACAACAGAAAGCTTTTAGTAGCCATGCTAGAGAAAAATATAGAAATGTTTGACCATGAGACTATCGTTAAAAAAAGTAACGCTAGGCTTATAGGTTTTGGTCGTTATGCAGGTTTAGTAGGTGCTTACAATGGTTTTAGAGTTTTAGGGTTACGAGATAATTTGTTCACCTTACCAAAAGTAGAAACCTTAGCAGATTTAGATGCTGTAAAGGCCCAATTAGATAAGATTACAATACCAAATATTAAAATTTTACTTACCGGAACCGGTAAAGTAGCTCATGGTGCAAAAGAAATTTTAGACCATTTAGGCATTAAACAAATAAGTGATGCGTTATACTTAACAAGCCAGTTTACAGAACCAGTTTACGTTATGGCAGATGTTATGGAATATGCAAAACGAAAAGATGGCAAAGTAGGCGATAAGTTTAAATTTTATAATGACCCATCAGGTTACCAAAGTAATTTTATGCCTTACGCTAAAGAAACGGATTATTTTATTGCTGGACATTTTTATGGCAATAATGCACCATATTTATTTACAAGAGAAGATGCAAAGCATCCTGATTTTAGAATTAATTTGGTGGCAGATATTTCTTGCGATATTGATGGACCTGTAGCAAGTACCATTAGACCGTCTACCATTGCAGACCCATTTTATGGCTACGATGCCAAAACAGAAAAGGAAGTCGCCTTTAATGCAAAAAATGCTATTACCGTAATGGCTGTAGATAATTTACCATGCGAATTGCCAAAAGATGCCAGTGAAGGATTTGGAGAAACGTTTTTGCAACACGTCATTCCTGCATTTTTTAATAATGATGAAAATGAAGTTTTAAAACGTGCTAAGATTACAGAAAACGGAAAATTAACGAAACGATTTTCTTATTTGCAGGATTATATTGATGGAAAATAATAAAACAAAAACAGCTCTAGTTACAGGTGCCGCTTCTGGCTTAGGTTTTGAGTTAGCTTTGCTATTAGCTAAAGATAACTATAATCTAATTCTAATAGATATTGATGCAGAAAGGTTAGATGAAGCAGAACGTAACATTTTAAAAGATTACCAAACAAATATTACCTTAATGGTAAAAGATTTAAGCTTAGAAAATATAGCTCAAGATATTTATGCTAATCTTAATAATGCTAAAATAGATGTAATTATAAACAATGCAGGTTTTGGTATGTTTGGTAATTTTTGTGATTCTGATTGGGAGCGCGATTCGCAAATGTTAAATCTACATATTTTAACTACGACTCATTTATTAAAACTCCTTTTGCCAGATATGGTAAAACGTGGTTCTGTTAAAATTCTTAATTTATCATCATTAGCAGCATTTCAACCTGGTCCATTAATGGCATTATATTATGCTTCAAAAGGTTATATTTTATCTTTTTCAGAAGCGATTTCAAACGAATTAAAAGGAACAGGAGTAACGGTAACTGCCTTATGTCCTGGACCAACAAAAACGTCATTTCAAAGTGTGGTCTCAGAAGATGCTGCAGAAAATAAGATAGCTTTTAATATGGCTTGCCCAAAAGAAGTGGCACGTTATGGTTATAATGCCATGCTAAAAGGAAAAGTTGTTGCAATACCAGGTACAATTAATAAGTTCTTATCGGTATTAGCAAGAATCTTAACACGCAATAGAACCCGTAAAATAGTTAGGAAAATTCAAGATAAAAATAGAGCGTCTTAGTAAGTTTAAAGTGGTTTATATGTAATTATACTTTTATCTATTAAGTTTACGTATTGATAATTAACATTGTCTAGTTTGTCAAATTCACCATTTTTATTGGTGTCACAAATACTTTTATAGTATAATCTGTTCAATTCTGGTATAACTTTCCAATAGGCGATTTTGGCTAAACCTGGTGTTAGCTTTTTTAAATTTTCACCATCAATTGTACTGATGTAGAGTGCTTCAACATCATTAGAATCTATTTTTGAATTCTTATTAGTATCTTCATCTCTTATGGTTTAAACCATATATTGTAACCCTGTTTGTTGTCTTATGTCATCAAGAAATCTAACCGAAGTAATTTCTACAATCTTATCAGTTAAAGACGTCATTTTTTCTGAATTAAGTTGCTGAAATTTAAGATTACTAAATTCGCCTTTAATAGAGAAATTATTATAATTAGAAATAGAATAATAGGTGCTACTTCTGTTACCTGAATAACTTGAGAATCTAGAGCTATATTCTGTAATATAGCCAATAGGATGAATTAAATAATCAGTACTACCAATCACAATAGGTAAATCTGCAATTTCAATTTTTGTACTATCTTTTTCTACTGTAGTTTCAATAGTGTCGTCAAGACTTATTGGTTTTGATTTGTCCTCACAACTTATTATCGATAATGCAAAAGCAAAAATTAAAGTGAAATGTTTCATTTGTAAGAATTTTAATTTTGTAAAAGTTGCCAGTTATAGTGCGGCTAAGAATTATTTACTCTTAATTGCTTTCTAATGTATTCAAATTTCTAAACAACCAAAAGCCAACCACTAAAAACATACCAAATCCTATGGTAAATAACCATGCTTCATAATGTTGAAAAGGGGCAATGAAGATATTTACAATATCCTTGAAGAGTAATTGTGGTCCACTAATAATTTCCCAAGAATTGTATCTTAAAAAACGTCCCAAATAGACTCCAAATCCGCATAAAAATAGAATTACCGTTGTTATGGCTTTTAAAGGAAGCTTTTCAAAATTTAATTTAATGAGACGTTGCATATCTATTATAGATAAATAAAATAAGAATAATCCACTCAAAGCAAACGATAAAACCACTAAAACATCGAGCCAAATTAAGGAATCATTTCCCACTCTAATATGAATAAGGTCGGTTACAATATATGGTGCGTTGGGTAAGAAAGCTAACCAAACTAAAAAGCCTATACCAAGTGTTAATTTGCTTAAATTTTGCTTTGTGCTGAGATACATGGTTACAGCATAAGGTATAATGGCTAAGAAGACATTCCATATTAAAAACAAAAAGAAAAAAGACTTGTTTAGTTTTATTCTAACCATGAGTGAAACAACACTAAATACTAAGGCAACACTAATAAGTGATAAAGTTTTGAATTGAGTTTGAATAACTTTTTTTATGATGCTCATAGTGTAATATTTTGAATGGAATTATATCTTAAAATTGATTTTTCAATCAACATCACAGTCACAATACCTAAGGTGTAAGCCACTAAATCTGTAAACTGAAAAGTACTACCAAATATGAGTTTTGCCGTGTAACTATGTTGTAAATTAAAGTAGGCTAAAAAAGGCGTGAGTTGAAGAAATTCTATGGCAAAAGCAATTAAGAGGACGACTAAACTAGTGGCCCAAACACTCATGTTAGTGCATCCTCTGATAATTGCATATAATAAAATAACCACAAGGTAATCACCAAATGTGTGACGTATAAATCCGGTTTTTAACGTGAAAACAATTGCTAATTCTACAAGGAAAAGAAAGTGGGCTAGCCCTAAATAATATTTATTGAATTGTAGTTTCATGAGGTTTATTTTTTTAAATTATTTGATGGCGATTTTGTCACCCAAGAATTTTGGTTCTACATTAAAAAGTAAATCTAAACTGGCTTTTGCGCGTGCTAAATATTCTCTTGTAGGTCTTTTAAATACATCTTTAGCATTATAAGCTATTGCGTTTATTCCGAAATGTTGTGCGATATAAATGGCACGTTCATTATGAAATTTTTGAGAGATAATTGTAATCGCATCTTGTCCGAAAATTTCTTTGGCTCTAACTATAGAATCTAATGTTCTAAAACCTGCATAATCTAAAAATATGCGCTCTGCAGGAATCCCTTTTTCAATCAAATCGTTCTTGAAATCGGTAGGTTCGTCGTAGTCTTTTCGGCTATTGTCACCACTTACTAAAATGTATTCTATTTTACATGCATTATAAAGTGCAACAGCAGCATCAACTCGGTGTTTGTAGAATAGATTAATGTTACCACTTGGAGCCAAACGGCTTGCACCAAGTACGAGTCCTACTTTGTTTTTGGGTATACTTTCTATATCATTATAACTAAGTCCTTTGGCTTTATAACCAACCCAATGAAAGGTTACTAAAACACCAATAAGCATTAGGATTAATGAGGTGACTACTATTTTTAATTTTTTCATGCTGCAATGAGTTTAAGAGTTAATAATTCGTTTTTTGTAAAAATGGCATCTCTAAAATCTGAAATGGAAACGTTTAATAATTTCTGATAATCGAAATGATGAAACGTATTTGCAGTCTTTCCTGTTTTAAAGGATTTATAGTAATATTTATAATAATCTGGAAGGATAGCAATCCCAAGAATTATAGCACCATACAAATACGGACTGCGTTTACCGTTGCCATAACAAAGGCATTGTAGTGCAATTTCGTCTTCTACTTTAGTGCTGTAACCACAAATCACATGGTAGCAATCGTGTCGCTCTATTTTTGGGATTAATTCAAAATTATTTTCATTTAAAAACTCGCCTAAATGTCTGCCAAAAGAAGGTTTTGGAAATGTTAGTAAATCTTCTTTTGAAACAGACCAAGGTTTGTGGTTTTTAAATAATGATGTATAAATACGTTGTGAACGTTCAAACATCCAAATAATGAGTTGCTTTCGCTGATGTTTTATAAATTTGAATAGGTTGTTCATGGTAATTTGGGTTGAGATTGTTCAATAGATTCTTTGACTGTACTATACTTTCTTTTACAGTGTTTTAGTTTGTAGTTCCAGATTAAAAGGGCTAGAAAATATGTGCTTAAAAAATAGTATAGAGAGCTGTATGTAAAGTCTAGTTTTATAATTACTATTAAACTTAAGCCGATTAAGGCCATCATATAATAAGGGAACTGGGTTTTAAATACATATAATTTGTCATTAGGTTTTTTTGAAAACCAAAACATACAAGAGATACTAATTCTAATAATTATAAATGTAAATCCGCCAACAATAAGACTAACAAAAATTATAAATGTTGCCATCTTATTTTGTGCTTAGTTTAAAGAAATCATACTGTAATTCTTGCCAATTATTGGTTCTTAATTTATAAACGTAGTCGTTGTATTTATTTTTTATAAGTTGAATAGAATCTTCATCTAAAGTTTTAGAAGCTAACTGTTCATTTAACAATAATGTGTTGTTATTTGAGAGGTTGTACAAATAGTTAAAATCCATTGATTTTGCATAATTGAAGTTGTAATTGGTAATGTGATAATCCCAATTTACAGTACTAGATACTATAAGAATTATAAAGGCAGCTTGTGTATTTACTCTAAATAAATACCAGTTGTTTTTTATAGCACCTATTTTTAGTAATGTTGTTACAAGACCAATAGTTGCTAGAATTAAATAGACTAAAACACCAATTCTTTTGTAAGTCAATCCAAAATAATAGATGTACTGACTGTTTTTAAATGTGATACTGAAAACTAAAAGGATGTTAAGAATTATCCAAGTGTAAGCTAAACGTTTTAAGATGTTATTTTGCTCGTAAAAGTTGAGGTTACCTCTAAAGACGTAGAGTAAAATCATTATGGCAATCACAATAGATGCGATTAGTGCATTAATGCCATTATGAACTTGTGCGGAAAAAACAGAAGCTCTTAAGTCTAATTCTGATGTTAAGAAGGCTACATCAGTAATTAAATACAATACAATTAGTGCATTTAATAATGAAATAAGAATAACACCAAGTTGATTTTCTTGTTTTAATTTAGGAATTGAGAACGTATCAGTTTTATGTAAGCTGTTTTCGGTTTTTAAATCTAATTCGGTTGCTGGTTCAACTTCAATTGGTGCATATATATTATTGAATAGATAGTAACCTAGGCCAGCAACTAATATCCATCTTATATTAATAAAGCTAAAATCTATTTTTTCAATGATATTGCTAAAGACAGGATTACCTTCTTTGTAAAGTGCAATAAAGGCTATAAGGATTACAGCCGGAATTAATATGATTTTCGCCCAATGAAAATAGTCAATAGGTTCTTTGTCTTCTTGGGCTTCAACAGTTGTTTTGGTTTCTTTATTGGCAAAATTGCGATGAAAGAAACCAGCAATGGTTGTATACAATCCATTAAGCCAATTAACATAAATAGAAGATTTTGTTTCAGAAAGATGACCAATCAACGTGAAAAATGCTACCAAATTAGCAATGATTGAAAGTGTAGAATTATGAAAAAATATAGTTAAACCTGTGATAAGATAAACTGTAGAATAGATTAAGGTTTTTCTATTTTTAAAATTCGATTGATTATTAATAAAAAGAATTGCAACCGTAAGAATACTAAATAAAAACAGGTTAAGTCCAATAGATTGGTCGTAGAAGAAGGTGCTAAATAGAAGGGCTGAAATGAAGAGTGCTAATTTTTTCATAGTTGATTTGTTTTAAAGTACTTTGAAATTCAAAGTAAATGATTAAAAAAAAGCGACATACTTAGTGTAGTCGAAATATTGGGTTTCGTTAATTTATGATGTTGTAATGTTTAATCGTTTTATATCTTGCTTGTATGCGGTTGGTAATATGATATCTTTTAAAATCCAATCGATTTTCAAACTTCTAAAAACTTTATAAGTTGAAATCAGTGGTTTTAATAATGATACTTGTCTAAGTTTAAGTAATTCTCTAACGGTATTTGGTAATAAAAGTATCTGAGACTCTAATAACATACGATATCTAAAAAGACCTAAATGTTTTCTATATTGTTTGTATAAATCTTCAGTATATTCTCCATTTTTTAAATTTTGGTTGAGGTGTTTATTCCTTGTAATTTCAAAATCAGAGTAGGTTAGTGGTAGATTTTTTAAGCCCATTCTTTTGCCAACATTTCCAAATACATTGAGTACTTCTTGTTTTTCTTCGGTTTGCAATGGTCGCTCTAATAGTTCATACGAACGAATAGAATAATCTATCAACATAAACAATACATCTTTGTAAGCCCATTCCGGAATTTTTGCACCGCGTTTATTTTCAACACTAGAGTGAATTGCTGTAATATGGTCAATTGCTTTTATGGCTGCGTCTTTTTCTGAAAACACAATCGCTTTTGCGTAATTCACAGTAGAAAACAATCTACCCAAAGGGTCAGACGGAAGCTTGCCGGTAAAATAAAGCCAGTCTACGGCTTTGTTTGTGGCAAACTCAGCAGAAGCACCAGCAAAAACAATAAGAATGGTGTCGCTTGTTCCCCAGATTTCTCTGACTATTGAGTTTTTATTAACGTAGTATTCCATTTAAGTTTTATGAATTAATTTTTCGAGCGCTTCAATATGTTTTTTAAATTCTAGTTTTCCTAGTTTAGTTACACTGTATCTTGTGTTTGGTTTTCTTCCAATAAATTGTTTTTCAACCAAAATATAGTCTGCTTTTTCTAATGCTTTTGTGTGGCTAGCCAAATTACCATCAGTTGCTCCTAACAATTCTTTCAGCATTTTAAAATCGGCATACTCGTTTACCATAAGAACAGACATAATACCAAGCCGTATTCTATGGTCAAAAAGTTTATTTATGTTTGTTATTATGCTCAAAAGTTTGTTGTTAGTTGATGATTTTCAGTATTCTTTACGACTGTGTGCCTGTGCGAGAAACTTATTTTCATTTTACATCATATTTAAAGTGCATCCAAGTACCATAAATAATATGCATAATGCCAAAGCCAATAGCCCAAAGCCAAAATCCGTATCCAGGATAATAACTTGCTATTAAGCCTAAAACAATTTGAATATACCCTAAATACTGAATATCTCCAATACTATATTTTGATGCGCTAACTAAGGCTAAACCATAAAAAATAAGCATTAAGCCACCTGTTTGTCCGTATCTGCCTTGACTTAAAATAATCATGCAATAAATTCCGCCAACGGCTAAAGGAATAAGGAAATTTAATAATAGACGTTTAGAGGAGTTGTCCCACATTTTATCACCTGTTTTTTTAGCTTTTCTTGTGGTAAGTATAATACCAGTAACAGTACTTAATATTGCTATCATCATAAGAACAAACATACAAGCCCAAAATACCCAACCATGAAATATGTATAATGTACCACTGCTATAAGTGATAACTAAATAATAGGCGATTGCGGCACCAATGAGTGCGTAGATACCTGCAAGTATTCCAGATAACCCGCTCAAAGAAATAAATCGAGATGATTTATTCATAAGATTTTTAATCTCACTGATGTCTTTTAGATAATCTTTGTCGCTCATAATTAAAGTACTTTGAAATACAAAGTAAAATAAATAAATCGGATTGAACAAATTTATTTTAGAGTTTTAGCTAAATTTAGCATCTAATAATTAAAATAAATAATACTATGATTGGATTGCTCTTAACAATAGCTAATATTTCTGGAGGTATTTTACTAGGACTTGCGACACTAGACAAATGGGATGGTGAAAGCAATTTTTTTAATAATATTGCTGGCAAATTAGTGCCTTTTCAAACTGTTATTGGTGGAGCACTTGTAATATTAGCCATACTTACTTTTAGAGGAAGTCTACTATTTAACATTGTTAGTATTCTAGGTGGTATCCTATTATTAACTCATGTATTTAGCAAAGTACCAGCTTTAGAAACAAGTTTAAGAAAGCTATCTGCGACACTCATGCCTTTTAAAGCAATCATAGGAATTGCACTTATCGTAATCGGTATTTTAAGAATTTTCTAAAATTCAATTAACAATCTTTTTCACTTATTAACAAGTATGACAAAAGTCATCTTTTAGGGTAGGCTGAAGCTTAATTTTGTGGTTCACTTTTTATAAAATAAAATCTGTTTCCACTATGAGTCAAGCCGTTTCACCCTCAAAATCATTTACTTACATAGAAGTTTTAGAAGAGTCTCTAGGTTATTTTAATAACGATGAACTTGCCGCAACTACTTGGATTAATAAGTATTGTTTAAAAGATAAACAGGGGAATTTTCTAGAAAAATCTCCCGATGACATGCACTTGCGCATGGCAAAACAATTTGGTCGTGTTGAGCAAAAGTATGACCTAAAAGAAACGGTTAAAGATAATTTATCAGCTTACGGAAAAAAAAGAAAACCATTAGACGACACTAAAATTTACAATCTCTTTAAGGATTTTAAATATGTAATTCCACAAGGAAGTGTGATGTTTGGTTTAGGTAATGACCAAGTTATTGCATCATTATCTAATTGTATTGTGGTGCCATCGGTTTTAGATTCTTATGGAGGCGTTTGTTATACAGATGAGCAATTAGCACAATTATTTAAAAGACGTTGTGGCGTTGGTGTAGATTTATCTGAGTTACGACCAAAAAATGCCCTTGTATCTAATGCAGCTGGTTCTACAACAGGAGCTGTGTCGTTTATGGATCGCTTTTCTAATACCACAAGAGAAGTAGCACAAAACGGAAGACGTGGTGCGTTAATGTTAACGATGGATGTAAAGCATCCAGACATAGAAGATTTTATTACCATAAAACAAGATTTAACTAAGATTACAGGTGCTAATATTTCTATTCGTTTGTCTGATGAATTTATGCAGGCTGTAGTTAACGACACTAAATTTACACTACAGTGGCCAATAGAAAGTAAAGACCCAAAATACACCAAAGAAATAGACGCAAAAGACCTTTGGAATAAGATTATAACCTGTGCGCATAATACAGCAGAACCAGGTTTAATTTTTTGGGATAGACAACATCACTATTCTACATCTTCTGTATATCCAGAATTTAAAAATAGTTCTACCAATCCATGTTCCGAAATAGCGATGCAAGGTGGTGATAGTTGTCGATTGATTGCTGTCAATTTATTCAGTTTTGTTGAAGCACCATTTACTAAAAAAGCAAAATTCAATTTTAAGAAATTCTATGAAGTGGTTTATGAAACACAACGCTTAATGGATGATTTAGTAGATTTAGAATTAGAGGCTGTAGAACGTATTTTAGATAAAATTAATAAAGATACTGAGCCAGATACAATTAAACGTACTGAGAAGGAAACTTGGGAATTATTAAAAGAAACTGGTAAAAAAGGAAGACGAACAGGATTAGGGTTTACGGCTTTAGCAGATGCAGTGGCAGCCTTAGGAATTAAGATTGATACAGATGAAGCTTTAGCTGTAGTAGATGAGCTAATGAAAACAAAAATGACTGCAGAGTTTGATTGTAGTATTGATATGGCAATTACAAGAGGTCAGTTTGAGGTATTTAATAGAAACATTGAGGATACTTCAGAATTTGTACAGATGATGGCAGAAGAATTTCCTGAAACTTACGAAAGAATGATGGAACATGGTCGTAGAAATATTTCTATCAGTACGGTTGCACCAACAGGTTCTTTGAGTATGTTGGCACAAGTATCTTCTGGTATTGAACCCGTATTTTTATTGTCTTACGTAAGACGAAGAAAAGTAAACACCAATGATGAAAATACCAAAATCGATTTTATTGATGACTTAGGTGATGCGTTTGAAGAATTTACCGTGTATCACAAAAAGTTTGAAACTTGGATGAATACAACTGGTAAAACTGAAATTGCAGACAGTCCTTATGCAGGTGCAACAGCACCAGAAATAGATTGGAAAAAGCGAGTAGAATTGCAAGCCTTGGTTCAAAAATATACGACACATTCAATTAGCTCAACTATTAACTTGGCTGCCGATGTTACTGTAGATTTGGTAGGTGATATTTATGTAGATTCTTGGCAAAAAGGCTTAAAAGGAATTACGGTTTATAGAGATGGTTCTCGTAGTGGAATTTTAGTAGCTAAAGATGAGAAATCAGAAGACGAATCAACAACAATCACTGAAACGTTAGTCGCGAAAAGACCAGATAGAGTAGAGGCAGAAATTGTCCGTTTCCATAATGAATCTGAAAAATGGCTAGCTGTTATTGGTTTTGTAGACGGACGACCTTACGAGATTTTTACAGGCCAAATGAAAGATGCGTTTAATTTACCGCAATGGGTAGAAAAAGGCTGGGTTATTAAAGGTAGAAATGATGATGGTTCCTCACGTTACGATTTTCAATATATAGATAATGAAGGTTATAAAATTACAATTGAAGGCTTGTCGCGCTCGTTTAATAAAGAGTTTTGGAATTATGCCAAGCTTATTTCTGGTGTGTTACGTCACGGAATGCCAATTCCTTATGTGGTAGATTTAATTCAGAATTTAAATTTATACGACGATCATATTAATACATGGAAAAATGGTGTAGCCAGAGCCTTAAAACGTTTTGTGCCAGAAGGAACAGAAGCGGTAGATAAAAAATGTCCAAGCTGTAATGATCCAGAAGGTTTAATTTTTGAAGAAGGCTGTTTAAAGTGTAAAAGTTGTGGTTATTCTAAATGTGGGTAACAAATTCCTGTGAAGGCAGTAATTTCATTTATCAGCACGTATCGAACAATAGAAGTCTATATGTCTAAAGTAGTTTTTTGATTGAGATATTTTCAAAATTATATCCTAAATTTAGTTAGTGTTATTCACTATTATACAGAATAACACTAACTAAATTTAGGATATACATTTGTGCAGCCTTACTAACTTCTCATATCAATTAAGCACCCAAGCAATTACCAAAATCTGGACAAATGGTAGGTAGGATAATCCAAACATGAATAAAAAATAGAATAAAAAAAAGAAGACCTATTAATAGTGCATGTTTGATATAAACTTCATCACCTTCAGGTTTGATTTTTGGCCATAATAAACCAAAAAATCCTGTAACAAATAACAAAAAAGGAACACCTGAGAATAACATACGAAATTGTAAACTCATATTTTCTAGAAAACTTCCGTAAAAAACAAAACCGATAATTATTGATAGAATCAATAAAACCCAGTAAATTGTCTTAGTTGTACTATTTTTAATTTTAAGCATAATATTTAGTATTTAAAATTACTAATACATAAAATTACAGCATATTTTAATTATATTAAATGATCTAGGTCACTCTTTTTAATAGTTAAAACACTATTTATAAGTGGTTTAGGTTTGAAACTCATAACACACTAAAAAATTAATAGCAAGTGAATCCAGCTGAAGCACACATCCTTAAACAACCAGAACCTTACAAGTCTATGTATTTGCATTTGCAAGTTTTAATTGAGCATACTTTACCAGAAGCTGATTTGTTGTACAAATGGCGATTACCATGTTATTATATTGAGAAACGACCTATCTGCTACATTAACCAGAGTAAAGATTATGTAGATGTTGGCTTTTGGCATTCTACACACTTATCTAAAACATGGGATGCTTATTTGGTGACTGAAAAACGCAAAGTTGTGAAATCTCTACGTTATAAAACATTAGAAGATATTGATGATGCTGTTTTTATTTCAATCTTAAAAGAAGTTGAAGGCATAAAAGAAAAAGGCTTTTATAAAAAGAGCTAGTTTTTATAACCTAAAAATGCCGCCAAGCGCAAAAACACGTTCAAAAAAGTAGAAACTTTGTTCTGCATGTTCAGATGTGTTGCTTGTAGTTCTAATATCATTCATATCAATAAAGCCACCTTTAGCGTCTAGCTGAATGAAAAAGTGTTTAAAAAACGTAAAATTTAAACCAACTCTTGCTGATAAACCATAACCCGAAATATGAAAATCATCATACCTTTCTTTTTGTAAAAGTGTAGTGTTTGTTTTAGGATATAGAACACCTGCTCCAAATCCTTCAGTAATATTTATTTGAAATATATCTGTATTTCCAATTCCGAATAAAGATGAAATATCATCATATCTAGCAATTTCAGTATGCACGTAATTAAGTCCATCCGTGTGTTCAAACTTTAAGAAATCTGAAGATATTAATAGTGTTTCGTTATCAAAATTCCCATTATAGACACTTCCTAATTCATCTGCAGGTAAATCAATGTAGCCATCTACTGTTCTGTATTTGTCTCTTTTCATTACATATTTCATATGGTCTACACCCAATGAAATGGTATAATGATCAGATAAGAAGTATCCGATTTTAAAATTGGTTTGAGGAATGGTCATATTTACCGGATTTATATAATCTATATGCCAGCCCTTTGGTTTGTCTTTTGCTGTAGCGTCTTCAATGGTAAAGTCGTAATTATTACCTTTAAATCGTATATCAGATTTAGAATACGAATCTCTATTTCCTCCCCAACTAATGAAGAATTTACCTTTGTTATTAGCAGTATATTTTTCAGGTTCTTGTACTTGAGCATTAGAAAATGAAAAGAATAATGCGAATATTACGGTTAGGGTAATCTTAAAATAGTGTGTCATATTATAACGTAAAAAATAGACGTCAGTGAAATTATATTTTTAAATGGTACGAAGAAAATGAGATTAAAATGAATTAATGGTTTTTCTTATAGCGACTAAATTACTCAATAAGCCTTCTAAATTATCTAAATGTAACATGTTAGCACCATCGCTTTTAGCATTTGCTGGATCAAAATGAGTTTCAATAAATAAACCATCTACATTATTTACAACGCCTGCTCTTGCAATAGTTTCAATCATATCTGGTCGTCCACCTGTAACACCAATGCTTTGGTTGGGCTGTTGTAATGAATGAGTTACATCTAAAACCGTAGGAGCAAATTTTCTCATGGTTGGTATACCTCTAAAATCTACAATCATATCTTGGTAACCAAACATAGTTCCACGATCTGTAATCCATGCTTTTTCGTTACCAGCATCTTTTACTTTTTGAACAGCGTGTTTCATTGCTTCCGGACTCATAAATTGTCCTTTCTTCAAATTAACCACTTTTCCCGTTTCTGCAGCAGCAACGACCAAATCTGTTTGTCTCACTAAAAATGCAGGAATTTGTAACACATCTACATATTCTGCAGCCATTGCAGCATCAGATGCTTCATGGATATCTGTAACTGTTGGTACATCAAAAGTTTCAGATACTTTTCTAAGAATTTTTAAGGCCTTTTTATTTCCTATTCCTGTAAAACTGTCAATTCTACTGCGGTTTGCTTTTTTAAAACTGCCTTTAAAGACGTAAGGAATTTCTAGTTTGTTGGTGATTTTAATTACTTTTTCTGCAATACGCAATGCCATGTCTTCGCCTTCTATAGCGCATGGTCCACATAGTAAAAAGAAGTTGTTAGAATCTGTATGTTTTAATTTAGGAATAAGTTTAAAATCCATATCAATTTAAAGGCAATAATTAGTGTACAAATATACTATTTAACTATAACTTTTAAACCTTAATATGAACAACATTTATGCAACGGACTATTCGTTAATTGCAAGGTATTCTACATTAACAATTTGGTAGGTGTCTTGTGGAATAATTCCAGGTTCTATTTCGTATTCTTTGTTCATTGAAAGTATACAGCTAGAATTCGCTGAAATTTCATTACACGGCTCATCAGCATCTGCAGAGAGGTTTCCGGAGTATTCAAGATTTCCGTCGTATATCGTTAATATAGGAAAGCCTGAAACATCAAAATTATTATGATTATTAAGCTGAATCTCATATTGAAGTAATGTGGTGTCATTACCTGTATTTGGTTCATAACTAAAACTTAATATTTCATAAGAAAAATTCTCTAAAACGGGTGCCTCAACAATTTCAGGTACTTCTGGTACATCAAAATCACAAGAAACTTCTTGTGTTATTATTTGAGTATAGCTCTGATTACCTACAAAATATGTTTGAGGAATTTCGATTGTTTGAGTACATTCATCATCTGATGGGCAACCCAATAAAGTTATAAAAAGTGGTAAACAAATAATAGTTTTTAGTTTTTTGAAATTTAAATTCAGAATTGTGGCCAAAGCTTTAGAATTAATTGTTTTAGTATATAAATATACAATTAAGATGGCTTAGATGTGATGTTTTTTTTGAAATTT
>TARA_R110002049_G_scaffold40337_5_pt1 | contig 16824 bp, 13 predicted proteins | sample TARA_R110002049 | Tara Oceans TARA_R110002049 (sample SAMEA4396941) | marine metagenome | biome: Polar Biome; feature: [SRF] surface water layer (ENVO:00010504); material: water (ENVO:00002006), including particulate matter (ENVO:01000060) such as... | depth 5 m | reverse complement strand
TTTGAATTTACCATCAAATTGTTTGTTGACTAAATTCTTAGCCAAAACCACATTCATAGGTTTAAATGTATATTGATTATACGTTTCAACTAAAACATATTCAATTTTTGGTCCAACGGTTAATGCTGTATTACTAGGTAATGTCCAAGGTGTCGTCGTCCAAGCTAAGAAGAAAATATCACCTTCATTTTGTAAAAAATCTGGCAATGAATCTGTATTGGCCTTAAACTGAGCTACAACTGTTGTATCCGTTACATCTTGATACGTTCCTGGTTGATTTAACTCATGCGAGCTTAAACCAGTCCCTGCTTTTGGAGAATATGGCTGAATTGTATAGCCTTTGTATATTAAATCTTTTTCGTAAATCTGCTTTAGCAACCACCAAACAGATTCCATGTATTTAGATTTGTAGGTAATGTATGGGTCGTCCATATCTACCCAATAACCCATTTTTTGTGTAAGGTCGTTCCAGATATCTGTATAACGCATTACAGCTTTTTTACAAGCTTCGTTATATTCTTCTACTGTGATTTTTTTACCAATATCTTCTTTGGTAATACCTAATTCTTTTTCTACTCCAAGTTCAACTGGTAAACCATGTGTATCCCAACCTGCTTTACGTTTTACTTGAAAACCTTTCATGGTTTTGTAACGCGGAAAAATATCTTTAATAGCACGTGCTAAAACGTGGTGTACACCTGGCAAACCGTTTGCAGAAGGTGGTCCTTCAAAAAACACAAAAGGTGGTTTCCCTTCTCTTGTAGTTACACTTTTATCGAAGATATTATTAGCTTCCCAATAGTTACCGATTTCATCCGCAACGTTTGGCAAGTTAAGTCCTTTGTATTCAGGGAACTTTGTACTCATTATTCTGTTTTCTTTTCGAGGTGCGAAATTACAGAATTTTGTGGAAAAATTAGATTGCTTTTGTTAAAAAAGGAAAGTGCAAGAGTTTGGGTGTTTTTTGTTGGAATTGTTGATGGGAAACAGAATCGATAGTTATTCAAATCTTCCATTACTACTAAAAGCCCTTTTATTAAAATAAAAGATTTTTCTTTGTTTTTATGTTCTTCAAACCATGTCACAGTAATTGCTAAATACTAGTTATATCTTGCCAAAGAATAGCTAGTTAATCATGTCTTAAATGATATGAGTTAAAAAACTGCCTTTACAAACAACTGATACTCTTTGAAGTAAAAAAGTATAATTAAAAAATCAAAATCATGAAACAAACAACAAACTTTACAAACCTTTTGATTTTTCTGCTGGCTCTGGTGGTTTTGTTTTGGATAATGCCGAATGAAAAAATCGAATCTATTGGTGACTTTTTTGAAAAAGTAATCCAGCCATTATCAATACCATTATCGATAACTATTGGAGCTTTAATAGGTAAGAATAAAATACTTGAAGTTTATCATAACATAAAAGATAAATCCATATGAGATTTGTCATTATGAGATTTTTAATATCAAAAAAACAAGAGGTCTGATAGATTTTGAAAAGACGTTTTCAAAATCATATCCAAAAAACTTATGAGATTCCCGCGTTCAAAGGAATTTTAGACTAGAAAACCAACCAAATCCTCAATCTTAGAAATCAACTGAATTTTAATTACTGTATTCTTCAAAGCAATTTTATTATACTTAGATACAAAAATGGTTGAAAACCCTAACTTTTCGGCTTCTAAAATTCTTTGTTCTACACGTTGTACAGGTCTTATTTCTCCAGAAAGTCCTACTTCTGCTGCAAAGCAATAGGTACTTGGCAAAGCGACGTCTTCATTAGAAGATAATATGGATGCAACAACGGCTAAATCTATAGCAGGATCGTCAACAGTGATCCCTCCTGTAATATTTAAAAATACATCTTTTGCTCCTAACCTAAAACCGGCTCGTTTCTCTAAAACAGCCAATAACATGTTGAGTCGTTTGGCGTTGAAACCTGTAGCAGAACGTTGTGGTGTTCCGTAAACTGCTGTGCTTACTAAGGCCTGAACTTCTATCATTAATGGTCGCAAACCTTCTAAAGTCGCTGCGACCGCATTACCAGATAATTCTTCATCTTTTTCTGAAATTAATATTTCTGATGGATTAGACACTTCTCGTAATCCTGAACCTTGCATTTCGTAAATACCAAGTTCATTAGTAGAACCGAATCGGTTTTTATTAGCTCTTAGAATTCTGAATACGTGATTTCGGTCGCCTTCAAATTGAAGAACCGTATCTACCATATGCTCAAGAATTTTTGGACCTGCAATGTGTCCATCTTTTGTGATATGACCAATTAGTAAAACTGGTGTTGCAGTTTCTTTGGCAAATTTTATCAGTTCAGTTGTACATTCCTTTATTTGAGAAATGCTTCCAGCAGACGATTCAATATAATCGCTATGTAAGGTTTGTATAGAATCGATAACCACAATATCTGGCTCTAAAGCTTCAATTTGCTTAAAAATATTTTGGGTTTTGGTTTCGGTAAGGATATAGCAATTACTGCTATTAGGATTAATACGTTCTGCACGCATTTTTATTTGTTTCTGGCTTTCTTCACCTGAAACATAAAGCGTTTTGTATTGTAATTTTAAAGCAATTTGAAGTAAAAGTGTACTTTTTCCAATTCCTGGTTCTCCACCCAAAAGTGTTAAGGAACCATGCACCATTCCACCACCAAGAACGCGATTAAACTCGCCATCTTGCATATCTAAACGTGCTTCTTGCGATGTATCAATCTCATTTATAAGTAATGGTTTTGATGTCCGTTTTGAAGTTGACGTTGGAGTTTTCCAATCGCTCTTTTCTGGTTTTTGAATGACTTCTTCTGCAATGGTATTCCATTCCTTACAAGAAGTGCATTGTCCTTGCCATTTGGCATATTGACTACCACAATTCTGACAAAAAAAAGTTGTTTTTACTTTAGCCATGTTCACATTCCGAGAAATCGGAAATCTAGTTTAAAAATTCGAACAGCTAAATTAATACAAATTTAGTTGATGTCTTTAAACCAAGTTACGATTGCCAAAACTTTAAGGGTTGCCAATTTTGAAGGTAAATTAGAAAATAATAATTGTTTTGATTTTCTGAACACTGACACAAAAAAGTAATCGGTCGAAATTTTATGTTTTTTACTTTTTCTCATCATCAACCTCCTCTTCTTCTGTTTCTTCATCATCAGTATCTACTAATGACAATGTAAGTTCATCTATTTTTGAAAAGATAAAATCTCTATTTATATGGCTCACATCATTTAAAGTTAATGCTTCTTCATAAAGTTTTTTAGCCTTTTTTGTTTTACCTAACTTTTCAGCAGATTGCGCTAAATAGAATGTACCCAATAAAGTTTCTGGATGAAGTTTATTTGCTAAAAGGCCTAGTTTAAATAATGATTTAAAATCTTCGCGTTCTTCAGCAACTTTAGCAACTTTTTCCAATTCTTCTTCGCTAATGTCTTTAGTAATACCAAATAGTTTTTCAATTCTCTTATATCTATCCACTAAGTATTCATCTAGCGTACCTTCATATGTCAATACTTTCTCTTCTAATTCTTTTTCTCTTAATGGATTGTAAATAGAAAAAATCTTATCGAATGATCTTGAGATTGCACCAGTAACTAAAGTATAATGTGTTTCCCCATCAAAATCATCGAAATAATAAGTTAAATTCTTATTGTCAACTGCTTTAATTAACTCATTTGTTGCTAATATATTTTCACGAATTTGTGGAATATCTTTTTCTGCTGTTGCCATATAGTAAAACACATCTGTTTTGTAAAGAGCTAAACGTTTTGATACAAAATTCCTTAATGAACCAACAAAATCTGGACTAATACATACATAAGCTTGAAACTCTAATTCTTCCTTAAACAAATACGAGTTTATAAAATTGCCCATAATATCATGACCAACAGCAACTCTAAATTTACTTGTATTGTATTTACCGTCTAAATAAGGTAATAACTCCTCTGAAATAAAATCGTGAAACCTTATACCAGATTCTGTAGGCAAACCAGTTTGTGGCTCATAATAGCTATCATAAACACGATCATCGCCTTGCATTACGCCAACCACAATTGAGCTAGGCATATCATCAAAATGGGTTTGAAAGTCTACTTGACCTGTAACAGGCTCAAATAAATAATCACCATCAAAAACAATAATTAAAGGATATTTTTTATCCGCTTTAGAATCGTAGTCTGCTGGTAACTTAATTTTTAGTTTACGAGTAGAATTTAATCGAGAAGAAGAAATTTCTTCATAAGATATTTGAGCATAAGTAGATGCGCAAAAAAAACAAGTAAGAACTATTAAAATAGCTTTTCTCATAATTAAGTAGGTTTAGTTTTGGGACACCAAACATAGTCAATTATCGTTTAATAGTCAATTTTTTTCGATGAAATGCACTTAATCGTTTAAAGCCTCTTGCGTATCATACATTTTTTCGAGCATAATTTCTTTGTCTATAAATTGAGACGGAAGCAATAACAAGCCCGATTTATATTGAATTAAAGCTTTTCTTAAATTCCCTTCTTTTTCATAAAGCATACCTGAGTAATAAGCACTTAGCATAGATTTAGGGAAATTTTTCTTCACTAATTTGGTAAGCTTTTCTAAAGATTCTAAATCTTCCTTTTTGTTACTTGCCGCAGCAATAGCTCTAATATCATTTTCAATTAGCTTTTTTTCAAAACCGTAAAAATATTCTATGTCTTCGTACTTTTTAACGAGGTATTCAAATGGTGAGCCTTCATAAGTTAAAACTTTTTCCTTATATTCTTTGGCATTAATAGGCTTAAAAAGTCCAAATATTTGATTTAAAGCTTTAGGAATTCCTCTTCCAACTAAACCGTAATGATTAGCATCTTCAAAATCATCAAATTTATAAAGGAGTTTATCATTTTTAATTGATGAGATAATAGAATCACTTTTTATAATAGAAGACCTTAAGGACTTTATATCTGCATCACCAGTTGCTAAATAATAAAATGTTTCTTGTTGTAAAATCTCTAATCGTTGCATTAACCTGTCATTCATCTCTGGCGCAAGATGAGGACTTAAGGCTACAAAAGCTCTAAAAATTGGTTCATCTTTAAATAAATAGTAATTAATAAAATTTGCACTTAAATCGTGCCCAACAATGATTCTAAAATTCGATGCTTTATAATTCTCTTCTATATAAGGCAGTAATTCCGCTCCTATAAATTCATAGAATGCTGCACCTTCGTGCGCAGGAAAAAAAGATTCATCATCATAAAAGAAGTCATCACTTCTTGTCTCTCCTTGCTTTATACCTACAACTATACAATCTGGAATATCTTCCCAATACGATTGATAATCAATATTACCAGCAATTGGCTCAAACAAATAATCACCATCTAAAACAATAATTAATGGATATGTTCGCTTTTCTTCTGGATTATAATTTCTTGGTAACTGAATTTTTAATTCGCGATCACCTTCTAACTTATAAGAGTTTATAGTTTTATAAATCGCTTGTGCTTGTATGTTTAGTGCAAAAAAAAGACTTATAAGAAGTAAATAAAAGTTCTTCATGTTTATTATAAATGATTAAAGCAATTTAATAAATATTTCTATACGGATGTTTTCTTTCTATTGTATATGGGCAAATATAATAACGATAAACCACCTAACACAATTATTACCAATGTTTGGGTTGACCACATAATCCATCCGAATGCTCTACTTGGGTCTTCTGCCATCCCAAATAACGAAAAAGCAATAACTACAGCTTCTGGAAAAGAACCAATTCCGCCATTGGTGGCCGCAATACTAAAACTCGCTAAAATGAAGCCGATAAGAATGGCAGCTATAGAAATCTTCTGCAATTCAGGTAATGCAAATGTTGTAACATAAAACATAAGCACGTACATAAGCCATATAAAAATGGTATGTCCAATAAATGCCCATTTCTTTTTCATTTTAAAAATGCTAAGTGCACCTTCAATTAAGCCAGACAAAAAGGATTTAACCTTTAATGCAAACTTTGAACTACTTTTTCTAATAAATAGAAATAAACCCAATGCTCCAGCAAAGAACACAATACCTCCTAATATTAAAGCTGATGGATTAAATTTAGATGAAAAGAAATCATAAATGAATTCAAATTCTAAAAAGAAAGCAATTGCAATGATTAAAAGGAGCATTATTGTATCTGCTATTCGCTCTGCCACAATGGTCCCAAAACCTATATCAAAAGGAATATCCTCGTAATTTGTAATTATAGAAGCTCTCGCGATTTCTCCAGCTCTAGGAATTGTGAAATTTATAAGATATGCTGAATAAACAGCCATAAAACTATTTAAAAACTTAGGTTTAAAACCCAAAGGTTCTGCCATAAACAGCCAACGATATGCTCTAGATGCATGACTTAATAAACCTAAAATAACTCCGAGAATTATCCAGCTATAATTAGCATCAGTAAAATACTGAACTAATAATGAAACTGAAATTTTAGACAAAGAATACCACACTAAACCAATTCCTAAGAGAAGAGGTAAAACTACTTTTAGGATAGACTTTGACTTACCCAACTTCTTAATTTAGAAGGTTTGTGGCTTCATCTGGAAACACTAAAGAAGGCTTAAATACTTTAGCCTCTTCAATATCCATAAACGCGTAAGTAATAAGGATTAATGTGTCACCAATAGAAACTTTTCTTGCTGCAGCTCCATTAAGTGTTATTTCTCCACTTTTTCTAGGACCAGGAATACAATAGGTTTCTAAACGTTCACCATTGTCATTATTTACAATCTGAACTTTTTCACCTTGAATAATGTTTGCTGCATCCATTAAATCTTCATCAATAGTAATACTACCAATATAGTTTAGTGCTGCACCTGTAACCTTTACACGATGAATTTTTGATTTTACAACTTGTATTTGCATACTACAAAGATAATTAATTTAAAGCGATATTATCAATAAGTCTTATATCGCCTGCATATACAGCTATAAATGCTCTATATGACTTTCTTGTTGATTTTCTTTTTACCGGTTTTAAGGTCTTTATATCAGCAATTATAAAATACTCTACTTCTAAAAGTGGTTGTTTTTTAAATTGATTATTAACCCATTCCGTTACTTTTTGTGCACTTTTTGTGCCAAACATAGTTTTGGCAGTATTTAAAGTTTTATAAATAAATGGTGCAATTTCTCTATGCTCCTTTGTTAGCCTAGTATTTCTAGAGCTCATAGCCAAACCATCACTAGCTCTATGAATAGGACAACCAACCACATTTAAAGGCAAATGATGCAATTCTACAAGCTTTCTAATAATTTGTAATTGTTGAAAATCTTTTTCTCCAAAATAAGCATTATCTGGCTTAACTATTTCAAACAAACGCTTTACAATTGTCCCAACTCCATCAAAATGACCATCTCTAAAAGCGCCTTCCATTTCGTACTCTAATCCATCAAAAGTAAAAGACTGAGACGTTACACTATTTGCATAAACATCCTCGACCGTTGGTGCATAAACTATAATTTTATGATCACTTACAGTTTTTAATAATATAATATCCTCATCTAGTGTTCTTGGATACTTAACTAAATCCTCTTGATTATCAAACTGAGTTGGATTTACAAAAACACTCACAACTACAAAGTCATTTTCACTAAGTCCCTTATTTACAAGAGACAAATGCCCATGATGCAGTGCTCCCATGGTCGGAACGAACCCAATAGAACTTCCATTAGCTCTTAGAGCACCTAGATATAGTGATAATTCAGATTTATTTTGAAATTTTTTCACAGCTATAACAAAAAATTAACGCGTGCAAACATAATATAATACTCGCAATCTGCCCAAAATTTTGTAATTTTGCATGTTTTTTACTCTTAATTTTCAAAAGCAGCAGATTTATGAAAGATAAACGAATATTATATGTGTCCTCGGAAGTAGTTCCATATTTACCTGAAACAGAGATTTCTTCAATGTCTTTTGAAGCACCTCGAATGGTGAACAAACAAGGAGGTCAGATAAGAATATTTATGCCTCGCTTTGGTAACATTAACGAAAGGAGACACCAATTACATGAGGTTATTAGACTTTCCGGTATCAACCTAGTAATTAATGACTTAGATATGCCGCTAATAATTAAAGTGGCATCAATACCAAAAGAACGTATTCAGGTTTACTTTATTGATAATGAAGATTATTTTAAAAGAAAAGCAACCTTAACAGATGAGGATGGTAAATTATTTTCAGATAACGATGAACGTGCAATTTTCTTTGCTAAAGGCGTAATTGAAACGGTTAAAAAATTGAATTGGGCTCCTGATATCATTCATGTTAACGGATGGTTAGCTTCTCTACTGCCATTATACTTAAAAGAATTTTATAAAACAGAGCCTTTATTCACTGAAAGTAAAATTGTAACCTCTGTATACAATCAAAGTTTTGATGGCGCGTTAGATAATAGTATGCTTGCCAAAGTTAGCTTTGACGGAATTGATACTGAAGCAACAAAACTTTTAGAGCAGCCAGATTATAACAATTTAATGAAGATTGCAATTGATAATTCTGACGCTATAATTAGAGGATCTGAAGAATTACCAGCAGAACTAGATACTTATTTAAACGATTTAACTAAACCTGTATTAGACTACTATTCAATTGAAGAATTTGCAGATCCATATACCGAGTTTTATACCAATACTGTACTTAACAGTTAATAAATTTTATGAAAAAAAATAAATTTGCCCTTCAAATCTTAGGATTTGGACTAGTTATAACGAGTTTTATTGCATGCAGCAATGATTTTTCTACAATTGAATCGGATGTTGTAAATTCTAATAACGCTACAAGTTTTAGAATTGAGTCTAACCCTGAAGATATTATCACATATACAAAGCCTGTAGGACCTGTACAGTCTAATGAATTTGGATTAAATTTAAGTACTTTAGGAATTTATGATGATGTTTATGGAAGAACCACAGCTGGTTTTGTTACACAATTAGCGCCTAGTACCATTAATCCAGTTTTTGGTGATAACGTGACAATAGATTCCGTTGTAGTTACTATTCCTTTTTTTAGTACAGCATCTGAGTTTGATGAAGATGGCAATATCATTTATGATGTGGATTCAATTTTACCAAAGTCAGATGATTACAAAAGTTTAAAATTAAGAATCTTTGAAAACAAGTATTTCATTAGAGACTTTAATCCAGATGGTGATTTTAATGAAAGTCAAGATTACTACTCAAATAAAACAGCTTCTACTTCTGAAGATATTACAAATTTAGAAGGTGAAGAACTTACTTTTATAGATTATGATGATGAAACCGGATTAATTGCAACTCCTATAAGCAACATTATTGATATTAATAACAACGGTTATCAATTAAAAGATGTTAACAACCTAGATGATGATGGAAACAAAACATTATTAGAATCACAATCTCCTGGTATCAGAATTCAATTAGACCCTACATTTTGGCAAAATAAGATAATTGATAAAGAAGGTGATGCCGTTTTAAGTAGCCAAAATAATTTTGCAGAATACTTTAGAGGGCTATATTTTAAGGCAGAACCTAATGATGATGATGATGGTAGTTTTCTTCTTCTAAATACAGGTAACACAAATGCAAATATTACCATTTATTACAAAAACACTACTGAAGTAGATGAAGTAGAAAGCACAACCACAGGTACTTACGCCCTTAATTTTGGCCCAAATAAAGTAAACTTTTTTGACAATGAGTTCACACTACCTATTGATGAAGGGAACTCAGAGACAGGAGACAGTAAGATTTACTTAAAAGGAGGTGAAGGTTCAGTAGCAGCAATCAAGTTATTTGATGGTTTCTACGATGAAGATGCAGGTATTACTAATTTTGAACATTTCAGAAGTCAATTTGTTAATCTAGTAGATGGTGAGTTTGAAAGTTCTAGACGTTTAGTTAATGAGGCTAACCTTGTTTTTTACGTAGACCAAAATTCCATGCAAGATAACGAGCCTAATCGCCTCTTTTTGTATGACATAGATAATAACCTACCGTTGGTAGATTATTATTTAGACGGTACCAATAATAGTTTACCTTCGTTTTCAATAATAAACCATCTTGGACCATTAGAACGTGTAGATGAAGACGACCCAACAAGTACTGGTGTTAAATACAAATTTAAAATTACAGAACATATTAATAATTTATTAATAAGGGATTCTACCAATATAGAACTTGGTTTAGCTGTTTCTTTAAACGTTAACATAGAAGAAACAAGCACACAACGTAAAGTGCAAACCAATACGGATATTGATTTTAAAGTACCTGCAAGTTCAACTGTTTCACCAAGAGGTGTTATTTTACATGGTAATAATACCAATGACCAAAGTAAAAAAGTATATTTAGAAATATATTATACAGAACCAAATTAATTAAAAAATAACCTATGTGTGGAATTGTCGGATATATTGGCCATCGAGAGGCTTATCCTATTATTATTAAAGGGCTTCAAAGATTAGAATACCGTGGCTATGACAGTGCTGGTATTGCTCTATATGATGGTGAGTCCATTAAGCTTTCTAAAACTAAAGGAAAAGTTGCAGACTTAAAAGAAAAATTAGAAAACGAAATTTCTACTACTGGAACTTTAGGTATAGGGCACACACGTTGGGCTACACATGGTGTTCCTAATGATGTTAACTCACATCCACATTACTCTAATTCTGGTGATTTAGTAATTATTCATAATGGAATTATTGAAAATTATGATTCATTAAAAAAAGAATTAATAAATCGTGGATACACCTTCAAATCTGATACTGATACTGAAGTATTAATCAATCTAATTGAAGATGTAAAAAAGAACGAAAATATTAAACTTGGAAAAGCTGTTCAAATAGCTTTAAACCAAGTGGTAGGAGCATATGCAATTGCTGTTTTTGACAAGAACAAACCAAATGAAATTGTAGTCGCTAAACTTGGTAGCCCTTTAGCTATAGGTATTGGTGACGATGAATACTTCATTGCAAGTGACGCTTCTCCATTTATTGAATACACAAAAAATGCTATTTATCTTGAAGATGAAGAAATGGCTATCCTTAGAAGAGGAAAAGATATAAAAATTAGAAAAATTAAGAATGATGCTTTGGTAGATCCATATGTGCAGGAGCTTCAACTTAACTTAGAACAAATAGAAAAAGGTGGCTATGATCACTTTATGTTAAAAGAGATTTATGAGCAACCTAGTGCTATTTTAGACACTTTTAGAGGTCGTTTATTAAGCAATGAAGCTATAATTAAAATGGCTGGTATTGAAGATAACATGAAAAGATTCTTAGCAGCCGATAGAATAATTATTGTTGCTTGCGGAACTTCATGGCATGCAGGATTAGTTGCTGAATATATTTTTGAAGATTTAGCTAGAATTCCTGTAGAAGTAGAATATGCTTCAGAATTTAGATACAGAAATCCTGTCATCACTGAAAAAGATATTGTTATCGCAATTTCGCAATCTGGGGAAACGGCAGATACATTAGCAGCAATAAAATTAGCAAAATCTAAAGGCGCATTTGTTTTTGGTGTTTGTAATGTAGTGGGATCTTCAATTGCAAGAGAATCAAATGCAGGAGCATATACACATGCTGGTCCAGAAATTGGAGTAGCTTCAACCAAAGCATTTACAACACAAATTACTGTTTTAACCTTAATGGCATTACGTTTAGCAAGAGCTAAAGGAACAATGTCTAGCTCAGAATTTAGACATCATCTAATTGAGTTAGAAACTATTCCAGGTAAAGTTGAAGAAGCTTTACAATCTGATGCTTATGTAAAAACTGTGGCTGATATATATAAAGACGCAACAAACTTTTTGTATTTAGGTCGTGGATTCAATTTCCCTGTGGCTTTAGAAGGCGCTTTAAAATTAAAGGAGATTTCTTATATTCATGCAGAAGGTTATCCAGCTGCAGAAATGAAGCATGGTCCTATAGCTTTAATCGATGAGCAAATGCCAATTGTTGTTATTGCAACTAAAAAAGGCCATTACGAAAAAGTAGTTAGTAACATCCAAGAAATTAAATCTAGAAAAGGTAAAATTATTGGTATTGTTACAAAAGGTGATGTTAGTGTTAAAGAATTAGCTGACCACGTTATTGAGGTTCCAGAAACTTTAGAGTCTCTTACTCCTTTATTAACTACTATTCCATTACAATTATTATCTTATCACATTGCTGTGATGTTAGATAAAAATGTAGATCAACCTAGAAATTTAGCAAAATCCGTAACTGTGGAATAACAAAATCCATTATTTACAGAATATTATAACGCCTTAAGATTGAGAATTTATCAATTTTAAGGCGTTTATTTTTGTAAATTTTATTATGCACGCATACTTTTTTACACATTTCTTACCAAATTCTCATATATTTAATTAAATTGCCAATCTAATAAATTAACTAATAATCTAAAATGAAGACAATTTTAAAGCTTTTCACAATGCTTTTTTGCGTGGTATCTTTTGCACAAACCACAGTAAAAGGTAAAATTATTGACAATACAGGACTTCCTTTACCTGGAGCAAATATTGTAGTAGTTGGTACCAGTTCTGGAACCATAACAGATTTTGACGGAAACTTTACCTTAACGGTAACCCAAGAACCGCCATTTTCAATCCAAATAAGTTATGCCGGATTTGAAACACAAACAATTGAAGTAACCACTAATAATCAAACTGTAGATGTAACCTTAGCAGAAGGGAATTCTCTTGATGAGGTTATTATTTCTGCATCACGTACACCAGAGCGAATCTTTGAATCTCCGGTTACAGTAGAGCGTTTTGGTCTAAAAGAAATAAAAAACACAGCATCAGCAGACTTTTATGGTGGTTTAGAAAACCTAAAAGGTGTTGACGTTAACACTAGTAGTTTAACGTTTAAATCTGTTAACACAAGAGGATTCGCTACTACAGCTAATACGCGTTTTATGCAACTCGTTGATGGAATGGACAATTCAACTCCTGCCTTAAATTTCCCTATAGGAAACTTGGTTGGTATGATTGAAACAGATGTACAAAGTGTAGAATTACTACCAGGAGCATCATCTGCTCTTTATGGTGCAAATGCATTTAACGGTATATTATTTATGCAAAGTAAAAGTCCATTTGACCACCAAGGTATAAGCGCTTTTGTAAAAAGAGGTATTACTTCTCAAAAGGCTGCAGGAGATAATGACTATACTGATTTGGGTATAAGAATGGCTTACAAATTCAGTGATAAATTCGCAGCAAAAGTAAACTTTGGCTATTTACATGGAACAGATTGGGCAGCAACTAGTGAAGTAGACAGTGATGTATTTGGAGGTACAAGAGCGTCTAACTTAAACTATAATGGTATCAATGTCTACGGTGATGAAGTTTCTGCTAACTTAAATGATTTAGCAGGTGGCACTGGTATTGTACCAGACGTTTTTGTAAGTAGAACAGGTTATAACGAACGTGATTTAACAGAACATAAAGCTGAAAGTGTTAAAGCTGATTGGGGATTATACTACCGTCCAATAACTGACAGTAATTTCGAAATACAGTATGTTGGTAAAGTAGGTACAGGTACAACAATCTACCAAGGTACTAACAGGTATAATATTGATGGTTTTTTCCAACAACAACATAAATTAGAAATCAAAAATGATAATTACTTTTTAAGAGGTTATGTCGTTGCAGATAATGCTGGTGATTCTTACGATATGGTATTTACAGGAATTAACATTAACAGATCTTGGAAAAGTGATGAAGCTTGGTTTGGGGACTATATCAATACATACGTAGCTGCAACTCTTGGTGGTGGTGCTACAGATGAACAAGCACATGCTGCTGCAAGAGCTGCTGCAGAAAGTGGAAGATTTGAGCCAGGTTCTGAAGAGTTTAATAGTGCTTTTGACAGAATTATTAAGGATCCTGACTTAGCAACTGGATCTAGATTTCAAGATCAGTCTAAATATTATCATGCAGATGGTAACTATAACTTTAGCCACTTAATAGATTTTGTAGATATTCAAGTTGGTGGATCTTTCAGACAATATGATTTAAATTCTTTAGGGTCAATTTATACAGATATCGATGGCCCAATAAAATACAGTGAATATGGATTTTATACACAACTTCAGAAAAATGTAGAATTAAGCGACATGATGGCGTTAAAAGTTACAGCTTCTGCTCGTTATGATAAATCAGAATTTTTTGATGGTTTTGTATCACCAAGACTTTCTTTAGGTTTAACTCTAAATGAAAACCATAATATTAGAGCTTCAGCTCAAACAGGATTTAGAAACCCTACAACACAAGATTTATTTATAGGATTAGATGCTGGTAGAGCAATATTAGTAGGTTCTGCTCCAGATAATTTAGACAGATACTCAAGAGACTATACTGCCAATAACGGAATGGTATATACTCAAACTGGTGCTGCTGCCTACAACAATTCTTATACAGCATCTTCTGTGCAACAATTAGCTGCAACAGGTGACCCTACTGTTTTAGAAATTGCTAACCCAAATCTTGTATCACCTGAAAAGGTAACTTCTTTTGAAGTTGGATATAGAGGTAAGTTTAATAAACTTACTGTAGATTTTAGTACATACTATAACAAATACCAAGATTTCATTTCTTCAGAAGTAGTTATTGCACCTTTATATGGTTCTGTAGCAGACGGTTCAGCAATTGCTGCAATTGCAAACAGTGATTTCACAACTTATAGTACTTACACTAATTCTGATGTAGACGTAAATTCATACGGTGCCTCAATTGGTTTATCTACGAAAATATTAAGTGATTTCGATTTAGGAGGAAGTTACACGTTTACAAAACAAGATTTTGATCAGGCAGCAAACCCTAATTTCGAAACTTATTTTAATACACCAGAGCACAAATTCAAAGCACACTTTGGAAACACTGAGTTATTTAAAAACTTTGGTTTTAATGTTGCCTACAAGTTTAGCGATGATTATTTCTGGGAAGCAACCTTTGGAGATGGTATTGTGCCAGAATTCCATACGTTTGATGCACAGATTAATTACAAAATTCCAAGTTTAAAATCTATTATTAAAATAGGTGGAACAAACATTGGAGGTAAAGAATACTTTACAATTTTTGGTTCTGGTTATATCGGCTCAATGTATTACGCTTCTTGGACAATTAATAACTTATAAAAAATAGCACAATGAAAAATATAAAATATATATTACTATCAGCTGTCCTAGTAGGTTTTACAGCATGTAATGATGAAGCAGATTTTGAAGACCAATTAGATAATCCCACAGTAGAGGTTGTATTACCAGAATTAACTGCAGGTGACGCTGATTTTTCAAAGTATATTGCTGTAGGTGCATCCTTCTCAGGAGGATTTACGGATAATGCATTATTTATTTCAGGTCAAGAAAATTCTTTTCCAAATTTATTATCTCAAAAATTTGCTTTATTAGGTGGTGGTGATTTTACACAACCATTAATGAATGATAATATTGGCGGTTTTGTATTAGGAACAACAGTGGTTTCAAATCCTAGATTATACTTCAATGGTAGTGGGCCAGCAGTTTTACCTGCAACGCCTACAACTCAAATAACAGATGTATTAACAGGAGATTTTAATAATTATGGTATTCCTGGTGCAAAAAGTTTTCATCTAGGTATTGCTGGTTACGGAACTTTAAATCCTTATTTTGGAAGGATGGCTTCCTCTCCTGGTGCAACCATTTTAGGAGATGCTGTGGCTCAAAATCCAACATTCTTTACATTATCTGAAATAGGTGGAAATGATGTTTTATCATATGCTACTTCTGGTGGTGTAGGTGTTGATCAAACAGGAAACTTTGACCCAACCACTTATGGTACAAACGATATTACAGATCCTAATGTATTTGCTGCATCATTTAATGCAAGTGTAGATGCCTTAACAGCAAATGGAGCAAAAGGCGTTGTTGCCAACCTTCCTTATATTACATCACTAGCACATTTTACAACTGTACCTTATAACCCAGTTCCCTTAGATGCTGCAACAGCAGCTGCACTAAACCAAGGTTATGCAGCTTACAACGGAGGACTACAACAAGCTTTCGCTGCTTTAGATGGTACTGGTTTATTTACTGCAGAAGAACTTGCACAAAGAACTATCAGTTTTTCTGAAAGTGCAACTAATGCTTTAGTAATTATAGATGAAACCTTGACTGATTTAGGAGCTATAAATCCTGCTTTTGCTGGAATTCCTCAATACAGACAGGCAACTGCTGATGATTTATTTGTACTTCCCCTGAGTTCATTAATACCTCAAGGCTATGGAACTCAAATCCCATTAGAAGATAAATGGGCTTTAATTCCTAGCGAACAATTAGCATTACAAACGGCTACTGATGCTTACAATGCAACTATTGAAGCTGTAGCTGCAAGTAAAGGTCTTGCTTTAGTAGATTTTAAATCTATTTTACAACAAGCATCAACTACTGGCTTCCAATCCGGAAACTTTATTCTTACTACAGATTTAGTAACAGGAGGATTAGTTAGTTTAGATGGTGTTCATTTAACATCTAGAGGTTATGCTTTAATGGCTAACGAAATGATGAAAGCAATCGACTTAACTTATGGTTCTAATTTTGAAGCTTCAGGTAATTTAATTGATGCTGGAGAGTATCCAACAAATTACCCTCCAACATTACAGTAAATTCAGAATAAATATATTTATAAAAACGCTCTCAAATTGGGAGCGTTTTCTATGCTTAAAAAAGCCGAAATTTTGATGTGGTATTTAAATTAAAACTCCTATCTTTGCAGCGCGAAAAACGAACTGTTTTTTCATATTTAAACTATTGCAAAACAAAAACATATA
>TARA_R110002049_G_scaffold200326_1_pt1 | contig 16828 bp, 13 predicted proteins | sample TARA_R110002049 | Tara Oceans TARA_R110002049 (sample SAMEA4396941) | marine metagenome | biome: Polar Biome; feature: [SRF] surface water layer (ENVO:00010504); material: water (ENVO:00002006), including particulate matter (ENVO:01000060) such as... | depth 5 m | reverse complement strand
GCAGGTACAGGAAATAAAGTTGAAGATTTTGGTGTTGGTTTTTACACCAAATATGGTGATGGTGGCGTAGATTTAAGTCCTATTGCAGATTTATTAAAAACTGAAGTATACAAAATTGGTGATCATCTTAAAGTACCAGAGTCTATTATGAAAGCTGAACCAAGTGATGGTTTATTTGGTGATGCTCGTAGTGATGAAGATCAAATTGGAGCTTCTTACCCTGAGTTAGAATGGGCAATGAAAATGAAGGATGAAGGAAAAACAGCATCAGATTTTGAAGGAAGACAGCGTGAAGCGTTTGAAATTTTCAGTAGATATAACAATTCTAACAAGCATAAAATGATAGCGATTCCTGTTTGCGAAATTCCTAATAATTTAAAATAAATATTGCGTTTAATAGAATTAATTAGTAAAAATTATCAATTTTTCACTATTTTTGAATAATTGAATCTACGCATTGTATTGATAATAGCCTATTAAAACAATAATGACCCTAACCAAAAATTAAATACAATAGTAATGATACATATTTTACTTGTTGATAATCATCCCATTGTTCGCAAGGGATTAGAACTATTTCTTAATAGTAAACCAGACTTAAAAGTTATAGGTAGTTTAGAAAGCGGAATCGAAATATTTGAATTTGTAAGACGTAATAATGTAGATGTTATTATCTCTGAAGTTGACCTCCCAGAATTAAATGGTATCACTGCACTTAGAGCCATTAAAAAAGAATATAAATCTGTTAATGTATTAATGTTTAGCCATCAGCCTGAAGAAATTTATGCTATTAGCACATTAAAAGCTGGAGCCTCTGGTTATTTAAATAAAACAGCAAAGGTTGAAGAAATTGAAAAAGCTGTACGTTTAATTCACGCAGGTGAAACTTCACTAAGCGAAAAAATGGACAAACACTTACGCTATGAAGACACACGTAAAAGCAGAAGTAGAATGTTTAAAAAATTATCTACTAGAGAAGTAGAGGTATTAAAATTACTTTCTATTGGCAGAAAAAATAAAGAAATAGCTCAAGAATTAGATATTAATGAAAAAACAGTGAGTACTTATAAAGCACGTTTATTCAAAAAATTAAGTGTAACTAATATTGTAGATTTAATTCACCAAGCCAAGCATCATAATTTAGCATAATTCAGCTTTAACAAAAAAAATATCACATGCCATATAAAGTAATTTTATATGGTATTTTTAATTGAAAACAATTAGCCAATAACCTTCCCCAATTTCCTAGAAAGTAACATCTTGAGACCTAAATAGTCCGTAACATCTTCCATAATTGAGCGTGAATCAGACTCATTTTTTAGTATTTCATTTTTATAATCTTCTACTTTTCGATCTATTAGATGGCATCGTAAACTTAGAATGGTCTGACTTACTAATTGCGCTACAGCATCTGTCTTTTCCTTTGGGACAATCATATTTCGCTCCCAATCGTGGAGATTATAACGTTCATCTTCCATTAAAATAGTAGTTATTGTACTTGCAGAATCTTGATCGAGTTGATTGACAAAATTCTTAGTCGAAAAATTCTCATCTTGATTCAGTTTATCTATAATAGAATAATAAAGCGCCTTAAATTGTGGATTAGAAAACTGCATTTCGTCCTCTTGTAAATCTAAATATATCTTCTCAAAAACACGCGCTTCTTGCTTTGTAGGCTCTGAAAGCATCTCGCCAGAAGCTGCATCTTCTACTAACATTTCGTCATCAAATTGCTCTGTCTTATCTCCATAAAGCATTAAAATCTCTATAATTTTTCGCTCTAATTCAAATTGAACATCAACCTTTCTTTTCGTTTCTGGTTCATTCTTTACAACCTGAAAAGCTTGATGGTCTGGTGGAGGATAATTTTGACTAGCACTTTGAGAATCTTTTTTATTAATCTGTGCTAATGTACTAAACAGTACATTTTCACTAATATCCATAATACGAGCACACTCTTGAATATAGATTTCGCGTTTTATCTGATCAGGAATTAAAGCAATACTATTAACAATTTCGCGTATTGTCTCTGCTTTTTTTATTGGATCATTATTTGCCTCCTTAACTAATAAAGATGCTTTAAACTGAATAAAATCTTTGGCATTCTCACTGAGATATTCTTTAAGTTCTTCTAGAGTATTTGATTTTGAAAAACTATCTGGATCTTCACCATCTGGAAACGTACATACCTTTACATTGACACCTTGCTCTAGAATTAAATCGATACCGCGTATAGATGCTCTAACACCCGCAGCATCGCCATCAAAAAGTACTGTAATATTATTTGTTAATCTATTAATTAATCTAATTTGATCTGCAGATAAAGCAGTACCAGAGGATGAAACAACATTTGTAATTCCGGTTTGATGAAACTGAATCACATCTGTATATCCCTCTACCAAATAACAATTATCTTCTTTAGCAATACTTTGCTTAGCATGGTATAAGCCATAAAGCACTTTACTCTTATGATAAATCTCACTCTCTGGTGAGTTTAAATATTTAGCTGCTTTTTTATCGTTTGTTAAAATACGACCACCATAACCGAGAATTCGCCCACTCATACTATGAATAGGAAACATCACTCGACCTTTAAACCTATCGAAATGCTTCTCGCCTTTTACAATTGTAAGGCCTGTTGCTGCTAAAAACTCTATCTTATACCCTTTACTTAAAGCTTCATCTGAAAAGGCTTGCCATTCATCTAAAGAATAACCTAATTGAAATTTCTTAATTGTTTCTTCTGTGAATCCACGTTCCTTAAAATAACTTAATCCTATTGCTTTACCTTGGTTAGTATTATGCAGAACTTTCTGAAAATAAGTATTTGCATATTCACTTACTAAATACAAACTTTCTCTTACATCTTGTTGTGCCTTTTCTTCGTCTGTTCTTTCAGTTTCTTCAATTTCTATGTTATACTTTTTAGCTAAATATTTTATAGCTTCAGGATATGTAAAATGCTCGTGCTCCATTAAAAAGGTCACTGCATTACCACCTTTACCGCTGGAGAAATCTTTCCAGATTTGTTTCACAGGCGACACCATAAAACTCGGTGAACGTTCTTCACTAAAAGGACTTAAACCTTTAAAGCTACTTCCTGATTTTTTGAGTTGTACAAAATCACCAATTACCTCTTCTACGCGAGCGGTTTCAAATACTTGTGCTATGGAACTTTGTGAAATCAATATTTTGTAAATTAAATAGTCTGTAAATTTAAGAAGATAATTCGATAATTAAGGAAACTGCACCACCACAAATGTTAAACAATAAATAATTAGAATTAACAATAAGCTACGTTTTATTAAATTTACGATATGGACAAACCTTCAACAACCAATAAAGATGACTCTCTAACTTCCACAAAATCACGTAAATTCTACAACAAAAAGCGATATAGAATACCACTAATTGTTATTGTAAGTCTTATAGGACTAAGGCTCTATTTGCCATTTTATGTAAAGTCTGAAGTTAATAAAGTCTTAGCCGAACTTCCTGGGTATTATGGCAAAGTAGAAGGCATTGATATTTCCTTACTGCGTGGAGCATATGTTATTAAAGGTTTGTATCTCAATAAAGTTAACGCCAAAACGGAAGTCCCATTTTTAAATTTCCCTCAAACTGATATTTCAATAGAATGGAAATCATTGCTTAAGGGTGAAATAGTTAGTGAAATAATAATGAATAATCCAGAGGTTATTTATGTGATGGAAGACCAACAAACCGATGGAGAAACTCCAAACTCTAATGATTGGACAAAAGCATTAACCGATTTAGTGCCTATAGATCTAAACAACTTTGAAATTCATAACGGTAAAATTGCATTTGTAGAACTACAAGCGAACCCAAATATAGATTTACATTTTAACCAATTAGAGTTATATGCTAAAAACTTAAGAAATGTATCTTCTTATGATAGAACATTACCCTCACCTATACATGCAACAGCAACCTCAATTGGCAATGGTAATATAACCTTTAATGGTAATATCAACCTCATTAAAGAGGTACCAGACATGAATATTGAATTTGGTCTAAAAAAAGCAAGTGTAACATCTTTAAACCCTTTTACAAAACATTATGCTGGAATTGATTTTGAATCTGGAACATTTGAATTATTCAGTGAAATAGCTATTGCAGATGGTTATATGAAAGGTTACATGAAACCATTAGTTACTGACTCAAAACTTATAAGTAAAGAAGACAGCTTCCTTAGTGTTTTATGGGAAGGATTTGTGGGCTTCTTTAAATTTATATTAAAAAACCAGAGCACCGATACTTTAGCTACAAAAATCCCTATTGAAGGTAACCTTAATAATGTTGAAGCTGGTATTTTACCTGGTGTAATTAATATTTTTGAAAACGCCTGGATAAAAGCATTTAAAGGTGCTGTAGATGACGAGATTGAATATGAAGATGCTTTTAAAGAAAAAGACTAAACTAATACATCTAAAAAGCTCGTATAAACAAATAAAAAGCCCAAATCTATATTTAGACTTAGGCTTTTTAAAATTGATTGATTGATTGATTGATTGATTGATAACTTATTTAGTCCATATCAAATCGAAGTCCGACTGAAATATTATTTTGATCTACAACTTGATTTTTAAACATTGGATTAAGGTCATATTTTACATACAATGCAACTTCTCCTAAAGCAACATAACCGCTTAATCCATATATTAAATCACTTACTTCAAACTGATCACGTTGTTTATCTTTTTCACGTTCTCCATCTTCTTTGTATTTAATTTTTTGAACACTCCCAATATTTATACCAGCATAACCACCCAAACCTATTTTTAGTTTTTTATGTGTTGAATATCTAAAATAATCCTCTTTCTCAATCTTTTTAGAAGGTCCAAATTCTATATGCATAGGAAAAACCAAGTTTGTCGTTCTAAATTTAATTTTACTTGCATCTAACGGGAATTCTTGTAATGAAATATCTCCATTTGTATTTACCAAGTAGTTATTATCTTTAAGTTTCAATTTATTCCACTGAAACGAGAAACCGTATTTTAATCTCCAAAAATTAGTATTCTCAAAAATTCTTGTTTTCCATGCATAACCTAATTCTATAAATCCGGAGCCTCCCAATTTATATGGTGAATCGTCTAAGTTTTGTCCATCGATTAAAGTATTATTAAAACCAAAAGCAAATACAAGGTCGGAAGATGTTCTTAAATCATATTTTCGAGGTTTGTCTTTTGATGAATCGCCTAGATATAAAAATTTATCATGCTCACTAGAGTCTCCACCAATTCTAAATGTAAAACCAACATCATCATCTTTACTATACTGGTCAGAATTGTATGCATTTCGTTTTATTAATTCTATTTGCTTATCTATAATAACGGTTCTATTTTCAATATTAAGAACTGCTGTTTTAGCCGCTTCTTTCTTTAAGTTTTCAGCTTCAGCTGCTGTTATCTCGTCAGCATCTAGTCTATCATTTATTTTTTGAATCTTTAATTTTAAAATTGACTTTTCATTCTCTTCAATTTTAGATTTTTCTTCTTCGAGTTTAACGATTTTAGAATCTATCTTCTCTTTCTGAATAGAATCTACCTCTTGGGTTTGCGCTTGCAAGTTAGATAGTGTAATGCTTAAAACTAAGCCTACTAATAATTTTGTAATTGTACTCATGACTGTTCGTTTTTTGATTATTGATAATTTTGATTTGATGATATTCTAATTAATTCTATTGATTTAGTTATTACGTTGTACTACAGCTGTTTTTACGGTTTCGTAGCTATCTTTTAAAGCTTCAAAAACTTTTGTTCTAAAGGATTGTCCCATTTCGTTCTCTACACTTTCTAACAATTGCGTCGCATCTGCCATCGATGATGATTCTTCCTTTAAATCTTCTTTAAACAACTCCTTACTCGCTAATTTCAGTAAAGAATCTATTTCTCTATCTGTTACTGAAGCATTTTCAGATTTTAAAGAATTCATAGCTTCTGCAACGGCATTTTTTATAATTTCCTCATCTATTTCTGGTTGCAACTTATTGTTTACACCTTCGTTTAAAGTATTTACATTAATTTTTTTCGCCGTACTATTTACCCCAGCAAACTGCGTTTTTGGCTCAGAACTATTAGTTACTTCTTTTTTACGATTAATACGTTTTGAGTCTTCTACCGTTGGAAGCATTTCTTCCTTTTCTTCTGCTTCAACCTCTTCATTTACTAACTTAATAGTTTCGTTATTTTTAGGCTGAATTTTCCCTTTATTTAATTCTTCTTTTATAACGTCTTCTTTTACTATTTGAGGTAGAATTTCTTCAGAATCATTGTTATTAAAAAACTGAATTGATACTGCCATCATTACTAATAATCCTGCTGCAATACTCAAATACCAAAAGATTGGTTTTTTAGATTTCTTTTCGTTCTCATCTAATCGGTCTGATAATTTTGACCAAGCTTCTGATGAAGGTGACAAAGTTCGTTTCTCGAGTTTGTCCTTTATTTTTTCTTCAAATTTAATTGGAGCCATAACTGTTGTTATTTAATTCTTTAACTTTTTTCTGAAGCATTTTTCGTGCTTTAAATAATTGCGATTTTGATGTACCTTCAGAAATTTTTAATAGTTCTGCAATCTCTTGATGTTTGTAACCTTCTATCGCATACATTACAAATACCATCCTATATCCTTCTGGCAAACTATCTATGATTAATTGTATTTCTGCTACTTCGATATTAGAATTTATATTATTTGAAGAATCGTGTTCTAAATAATCATCTTCTACAGCAAACTCAATTTTCTTTTGTTGCCTTAAATACGAAATAGCTTCTCTCACCATTATTCGTCTCATCCACCCTTCAAAACTTCCTTCATTTTTAAATGATTTTAAATATTTAAAGACCTTAAAAAAACCATTTAACATTACTTCTTCTGCCTGATGAACATCCTTAATATAGTATCTACAAACGCTTAACATTTTTGGTGCGTGCAACTCATACAATACATGTTGTGCTTCACGATTTTGTTTCGCAGCTCTCTCAATGAGTTTTGTTTCGTTCTTATGAAGTTGTATAACTTTCATTCTCTAATTTAAGTTCTGATTGTTTTCAGACGGCTTTCTATTTATAAAGACGCAATATTTTAGCATTAGGTTGCTTGGAAAGTAAAAAATAATTCAAAAAATATATAAAAACTTAAAAATCAGTATATTAAAAATAAATTTATTTTATATTTATAATAGACTATAATAATGCAAAGTCATTTTCATCGTAATTTATTCTTGTTTTTAGACTCCCAATCACCAATCCATCGGTTAGAACTAACACGTTTCATTTTTGGTGCACCCTTAGAAAACATCATTTTAATATATCCTAATATACCTAGGGTTAACATAAAAACAAAAAAGCCCAACATTAACGTAACCCATACTGGCACCTCATTGCCATAAAAAATTCCATAAATGAGTAACGCATTAAAACCTATCATTAAAAAAGGTATAAAGAAGTTAAACCCAATTTTTGCAATTAGATTTTTATACCCTTCCATTTCGTATCCAAATGAATACATAATGATACCAATAAAAAGGAATGTAAAAATGAAAGAAAAAATAAACGCTCCAACAACTTTCATTATCAATGTAAAGCCAAGTGTAATTACAGAACCTGTTTCTGCATTATAATTCACCTTATATTCATCTCCTACTGTTACATCTGAAGTAGAAAAATCTAATTCTCTCTCAATAGTTTCTCCTGTATCTGTAGTAAATCTTACCGTAGGTGTATCCATTGTATATGAGGACCCATCATCAGAATCATAATGCGTCTCAGTAGTATAACTAATTACAACAGCATTGTATTTTTCTCCAGACGTTAGGACTGAATAAACCTCTTTACTTATAGTATAAGCAAAAAACAATGAGAAGATAGTAAAGAGATTAATACAAAAAATTATTAAACCCATATAACCATAGGTCATACAACCAGCCTTTCCTAGTCGTTTTACAAAAAAATAAACCATTAGAATGGTTATTGCTAAAAATGACAAAGAATACGCAGAATCTATTTGCATTATTTATTATTTAGGATTTTAACTTATCAATGCATTTAAACTTATAATAGAAATTATTTTTTTCTATCTATTACGTAGTCAACCATAAGTTTTAAAGATGCCTTATATGGTGTATCTGGATAAGTAGCCAAAAGTATTAAGGCTTCTTCTTGAAATGCTTTCATTCTTGAAACCGCATAATCAAGTCCGCCTTTATCTTTTACAAACGCAATCACTTCTTTTACTCGGATTTTATCTTTGTTATGATTTTTAACCGAATTAATAAGCCAAGATTTTTCCTTTTTGGTGCAATTGTTTAATACATATATTAACGGTAAAGTCATTTTTTGCTCCTTAATATCTATACCTGTAGGTTTACCTATGGCTTCTTTACCATAATCGAATAAATCATCTTTAATCTGAAAAGCCATCCCAATTAGTTCACCAAACTTTCGCATCTCTTCTACTGCTGGTGTATTTGGTTTAACAGATGCAGCACCCAAACTACAGCATGCCGCAATAAGTGTGGCTGTTTTTTGCCTGATAATTTCGTAATAGATAGCTTCTGTAATATCTAATTGTCTCGCTTTTTCTATTTGAAGCAGTTCGCCTTCACTCATTTCTCGTACTGCGACTGAAATAATTTTTAGTAAATCGAAATCATTATTATCTATGGAAAGTAAGAGTCCTTTGGATAGCAAAAAATCACCAATTAGTACAGCTATTTTATTTTTCCAAAGTGCATTAATAGAAAAGAACCCTCTTCTTCTGTTACTATCATCCACAACATCATCGTGCACTAAGGTTGCTGTATGTATTAATTCTATAACAGATGCACCTCTATAAGTACGCTCACTAACCTCTCCATTATTCATCATTTTTGCTACTAGAAATACAAACATAGGTCGCATTTGCTTCCCTTTTCTGTTAACAATATAATGAGTGATTCTATTAAGGAGTGCAACCTTACTTGCCATAGAGAGTTGAAACTTTTGTTCAAAAAGATCCATCTCGTAAGCAATAGGTTGTTTTATTTGTTCTGTTATTTTCATTATTTGTTTTAGCGATGTAAAATTACAAATTCTATTAGCTTTTTATCCCTTAAAATTGAATTATAGTATTTTAACATTTTCGGCTCAGAAATATTTGTAACTTTAGGCAATTAAACCAAAAAACAAAACACATGAAAAAAATTACTTTACTAATGTTAACTCTATGCGTTAGCTTTTTAAGCTATGCACAATTTCCGGAAAGCTTTGATGGAGGAGCTACAATTCCTGCTGGATGGGCTGTATACGACAATGGAATAGGCACAACATATTCTTGGGCTGTAGATGACACTAATGATTATGCCTCTGTAAGATGGTCTGATGGTGTTGCTGCTGGGCTATTAGCACAAGATTGGATAGTTACACCTCAGGTAGCTATTACTGCAATGACAAATCAATTATCTTTTGATATGACGGATTTTAACGTACCAGATTATAACTCTGAAGTTACCGTTAGAGTTTCAACTGATGCTAGCCAAACTAATATGTCAGCATTTACAACCGTTTTAACAATTGATGAGCTAGATACAAATGGAGGAGCTTTTCTTCCTTGGATAGTAGATATGAGTGCTTATATTGGTAGTTCTGTATATGTTGCATTTGTTATGGAAAATAATGATGGTGATGCTTGGGGACTTGATAACGTAAATTTCTCAGAATTACCTTCTTGTTTAGAGCCTGTAGTCAATTTTGATGATTATTCATCAACTACTGCTGATATTTCTATGACAACAGCTAACGATTATGATGTTGAATGGGGAGTTTATCCTTACACTCAAGGTGGAGGCGGAAGTACCGCAACTGTTACTGCTGGTGACACTTACCAATTAACAGGATTAACCTCTGGAGTTAGTTACAACGTTTTTGTAAGACAAAACTGTGGTGGCGGAGATTACTCGGATTATGTAGAAGTTTTAGTAGGAACAAGCCCATCCAATTTGAATTCATTCCCATATAGTGAAGATTTAGAGCCTGATGCTGACCAAGCATTATTATTAAATTTTGGAATATCTTTTGCTGGAAGCGGATCCTGGAGTTTTAATTTAGACGACAATACAGATGGAGATATAACAAACGACTATGCATATGATGGTGCAGCGTCGATGTTTTCAAACAACACATCAACAACTACAGATGCTGATGCTAGAATATATATAGGTCCATTTAGTCTTACTACATTAAATGAATATACTTTCTCATTTTTTCAAAGAAATGTAGACGTAGCCTCTGGAACTAGACCAAATAAAGATATTGACATTACAGTATCAACCTCTAATGATGGTATGAATGACACTGTGTTAATGGCATTAGATGATTTAGATAATACTACTCATGTAGAGCGTATTGTAACTTTTACGCCAACAGCTGACGGTGATTATTATTTTGGTATTCATGATAGATCTAGTTTCCTTGCAACTGCTACAGCAGGTAATGCAGTATTTGCAGATGCATTTAGTGTTACAAGTCAAGCATTAAGCGTTGATGAATTTGACCAAAATGCATTCACATACAATTATGACAAAAATGTAAAAAGTCTTAATCTAGAGTCTTATAATACATCAATTACTAGTGTAGATATTTATTCTCTATTAGGTCAAAAAGTAATATCTAAGCCGTTAAATAACACCACTGAATCTATTAATCTTACATCTTTAAATGATGGAGTATATTTAGCTAAAGTGAATATTAATGGTATTTTTAAAACTATTAAATTTATTAAAAATTAATAGTTTTTATCAAATAAAAAAAGCGGCAATTGCCGCTTTTTTTTATGCCTAAACTTTAGATTAATAACCAGCAAACTTAAAGTTAAGCATCTGCTGCACATATTTATATAATTGTGGAAACTGAGAATTAAACTCATCTGGTGTTTCGATAAAATTTTCTAGCAATACAGCAAAAAATTCAAAATGATTGGTATAAGCATATTCTCTAAAATATCTTGATGCTATTAAATCTTGCCTTACGACCTCATTATTCTGTAAAAACGTCGTTAGTTTCTTAAACCCTTGGTTAAAAATATAACTACTAATATCATTATTCGTAGTTGCATTTAAATGAATAGCGTGGCCAAATTCATGTATTCCAAGATTAAGATTATCATTTCCTATTTCGTATCCATGTAAAAAGTCTTCCCAAGAAAATACAATAGCATTTAAACGCGGATTCGTTTCTCCCTTATGATATGCCTGGTTAATTTCAGAATAATAAGAACTAGGATATATTATAACCCTACTTATTAAGTCTATTGAATGTTTTTTAAAACCAAAAGTGAGCATGGTAGCAGTTGCAGCGATTAAGACCTTCATATGGTCAGTTACCACCAATTCTTGTTTTCCCACAAATTCATTATTATTGATAAAGACTTCTACTCTATGCTCAAAATAGATTTGATGCTTTTCCGATAATTTATTATAAAATGAATGTTCTCTTTGTAAAATTGAACGGTGACTAGGCGATAATTCTTTTTTATACAAATAGAAATGATTCAACATTGGTTTATTATGCCTATTTGCATACGAAACCTGCACCAACTTATACAATCTATAAAAAATAAAAATCACTATTAAAGCGATTAATACTGGAACAAAATAAAAGGTTAGTATTTCCGATTCCCTTATTTCTTGCTCAGATTTTAATAGCATGCAGTAATCATTTAATATTATTTGTTCTTTAAAGGTTAATCTATTCAACCTAGCACTGTTGAAATATATTTAAAATTTGATTCAAACAAAACCAAAACCAATTATATATTATCACATTCTATTTCTTCTGGTTGTATTGAATATCTAAATATTTAAGAAATGGACATTTATTCATTTTTTTACTTTAAGCCCTTTTCTACCTTATGATAATACAAACTTTAGATTCATTTAATCATAATCATTACATTTACTGCAGATTTCTAAATTCATATAAAAATCTCATTCTATTTATATTAAAACATACACTATGAAAGTACGCGAACAGTTTATAATAATATCTATAACCGTAGTTTTAGCAATTATTGGTATTGCTGTCTTTTGGCAACCAATTTTATGGGCATTTTTACTAGTTGGACCTCTTGTAATAATGGGCATTTTTGATATTATGCAAACATCGCATACCATAAGAAGAAACTTTCCATTATTAGGAAGATTTAGATATATACTAGAATCTATTAGACCGGAAATAATGCAATACTTTGTTGAGACTGACACTCAAGGAAGACCTTTAAATAGAATTTTAAGATCTTTAATTTACCGCAGAGCAAAAGGCGAAAATGACACCGAACCGTTTGGAACACAAATGGATCTTTACCATTCTGGCTACGAATGGCTAGAACATTCTATGTATGCTAAACACAATCCTAAAGATATTGGAGAGTTTCCACGTTTAATTATTGGAGGTAAAGATTGTAAACAACCTTATTCTTCTAGTTTATTAAATATTTCTGCTATGAGTTTTGGCTCACTGAGTAAAAATGCTGTTCTAGCCTTAAACAAAGGTGCTAAAACAGGTAATTTTGCTCATAATACTGGTGAAGGAGGAATTAGTAGTTACCATTTAGAAAATGGAGGTGATTTAATATGGCAAGTAGGAACTGGTTACTTTGGCTGTAGAAAAGATGATGGTACATTTAACGAAGTTACTTTTAGAGAAAACGCTACTATACCAGAAGTTAAGATGATTGAAATTAAATTATCTCAAGGTGCAAAACCTGGACATGGCGGTATTTTACCTGCTTCTAAAAACACAGAAGAAATTGCAAAAATAAGACACGTACAACCTGGTATCGCAGTACACTCGCCTCCTTCTCATTCTGCTTTTTCTGACCCAATTCAGTTTATGTACTTTATTAAAAAGCTTAGAGAACTTTCTGACGGAAAACCAATCGGTTTCAAATTATGTTTAGGTAGAAAGCAGGAGTTTATGGATTTTTGTGAAGCCATGATATACACTGGTATTCAACCAGATTTTATCACTGTAGATGGTGGTGAAGGCGGAACAGGAGCAGCACCTGTTGAGTTTTCAAACTCTATGGGAATGCCATTGCGCGAGGGCTTAATTTTTGTTCATGACACTTTAGTTGGTTTCAACCTAAGAAAAGACATCAAGGTCATTGTTGCGGGTAAAATAATTACCGGATTCCACATGGCTAGAGCAATAGCCTTAGGTGCGGATGGCTGTAACAGTGCGCGTGCCATGATGCTCTCAATTGGCTGTATTCAGGCATTACAATGTAATACTAACACTTGTCCCGTTGGTGTTGCAACCCAAAACGCATCATTAGTTAAAGGATTAGTTGTAGAAGATAAAGCACCAAGAGCAAAACGCTATCACGAAGCAACAATACATAGCTTCTTAGAATTAGTTGCTGCAGCTGGTCTTAATAGTCCAAGTGAACTTACAAGAGACCATATTAGTAAAAGAGTTGGACTTTATAACGTAAAAACATATCATGATATTTATCCTCCCATGAAGGAAGGTTCATTATTAAATATCGATACAATACCTGATGATTATAAGAAATTTTTTCAATTAACACGTATGATGAAATAGTATAAATACGAAGTGATTCTACTTTAGCTTTTTTATTTTTTTTTTGCAATACTTTATTGAATAATATAAAACGCGTATTAAGTTAAGCATCGCCATTCTAATCGTATCTTTGTACTGAACTTTAAAATCATAAATCGTATTTTAAATTTTATATCTAAACACGCCAAAGAGTTATTAGAATTCTTTAAAAGTACAAGTTTCTCAAAAGCTGTATTAATTGGTATTGCCGTTACTGTGCCTATTGTTTTAGGAATTGCAACCAATCATCTAGAAATAGGCCTTGCATTATGTTTTGGTGCCTTTTGGTGTTCACCAAGTGATATCAGCGGAAACTTAAGACACAAGCAAATAGGCATTTTGTTTTCATCAGTCTTAGTCATTATAATTAGCTTTATTGGAGGTTATCTCAATATTCCAAATTTCTTCCTCTTCCCAATTTTAGGCTTCTTAACTTTTTGTATCGCTTTTATTTCAATTTATGGATTTAGAGCTTCATTAATTAGCTTTTCTGGCTTACTAGCTTTAGTCTTAAGTTTTGCTCACACTTTAGAAAGTCTTGAAGTATACCAGTACGCCATATTGATTGGTGTTGGTGGACTCTGGTATTTAGTTCTATCCACGTTATGGTTTTATATTAACCCAAAAGCGCAAACGGAAGAAACACTTGCTGCTATTTTTTTACGGACTGCCGATTTTTTAGATACAAGAAGAGAACTTATTGGAGAGCAACCTAATAGAGATAAACTTCAAATAGAACTTTTAAATCTTCAAGCTGAATTAACCGAACATCATGAAACATTGCGAGAGATACTCATTCTATCTCGTAAAAGTTCAGGGAAATCTAATTACCAAAGTAGACGATTATTAGTATTTGCACAATTAATAGAAATATTAGAAACTGCGATTGCAAATCCTGTAAACTACAATAAAATGGATGATTTGTTTGAAGAACATCCTGAGTTTAAAACTGATTTTCAGAATTTAATTTCAGAGTTATCAAATCAACTACGTTCCATTGGTGAAAACTTAAACAAATCACACCAATTCACCTCTAACAAAATACTTTCCTTAGCATTTAAAACGATTGAGAAAGACATTTTAAAATTTAAAAATGAAAATAATCTTGAAGATTATGAACGCTATTTAATGCTGCACAACTTATTAGATTATCAAAAAGACCAGTTTGAAAAACTTAAAAAGATAAAATGGTTATTAGGAAATCCGGAACTATCTTCAGACGACTACATAAAAAACGACAAACTGAAAAGATTTATAGAATCTAGAGATTACAACCCAAAATTAATACTTAGAAACCTGAGTATTAGGTCTACTATTTTTAAACATTCTTTAAGATTAGCTATTGCTGTAATGTTTGGATATGCCTTTGGACTGTTCTTCGATTTTCAGAATCCATATTGGATTATACTTACGATAATAGTAATAATGAGGCCAAGTTATGGACTTACAAAAGAACGTTCTAAAAACCGTATTATAGGCACACTTATTGGAGCGGCATTAGCAACTGGTTTAGTCTTTATTATAACCAACCCTTACATCTATGGTGCTTTAGGTGTATTATCTATAGTTATCGCTTTTTCAATGGTACAGAAAAACTACAAAGCCTCTGCTACCTTTATTACTTTAAGTGTTATTTTTATATACGCCATTCTAGAACCTAACATTCTAAAGGTTATTCAATTTAGAGTTTTAGATACTGTAATAGGTGCCTTAATTTCATATGCTGCAATGCGATGGCTTTTACCTGCTTGGTCTTACACTGAAATTGGCGACCACATAAAAGATAGCTTAAAAGCGAATGCTGTATTTTTTAAATCCATTACTAACTTTTACCAAAAAAAAGGTCCTATACCTACAAGTTTAAAAATTAATAGAAAGGAAGCATTTTTACAAATGTCTAATTTAAGTTCTGCATTTCAGCGTATGGCACAAGAGCCAGAATCTAAACAAAATCATATTGACGATATTTACCAACTTGTAGTTATAAACCATAGTTTCTTAGCCTCTTTAGCGTCATTGAGTGCGTATGCCCAAAACAATAAGACATCTGAGGCATCGGCAGATTTTAGCTTAATAGCCGAAAGGATTAATAAGAATTTAGACAAAGCATGTGATCTGTTAACAATTATTAGTTTTAAAGATTCTGAAACCAATAATTCAACTTTTAAACCAGAACCGTTTAAATTCCCTGCTAATCTTATAACTAATGATAGTATTTTAGAATCAAATAACGAGAGAACTCACAAAGAAGCGCACTTAGTTTGGGAACAATTATATTGGCTGTATAGTTTGAGTGAAAAGATGATAAAGCTAACCTCTAAGTTTAAAGCCAATTAACAATTTCTCCAATTACTTTTAAGACTAAAAAACAGGTTAAAAAAGCTTCTTTCAAATATAATTTTGAAAGAAGCTTTTTTATGATTAACTGACAGCGACAGTTAACTCTTTTTGCTTTTCTACTGTCTTTACATCTTCTTTAGATGTCAAAACTTCATTTAAAAATTTGTGCCATTCTTCTGCAACTACCAGCTCATCATTTAAAATCATTTCATCATAGTTAAAGAACTCAATACTGATAACCCTATTATGGTTGTTATTAAAAAAGGCCAAGCCTATTTTTTCAATGACATCATAATGTTTCGATTTATCCTTAACACGTTTAGTTTCTTTTATTGGTTTACAAAAACTAACAGACTTTAAATCTACAACCTTAGCACAAGCGTCTGACTTATTTTTTCTGTAAAAAAATAGTTTTTGATTTGTAGTATCTGCACCAATTGCGAAGTTACCATGTACTTCAACTTTATGAAATTTACAATTGTTTTGCGTTGCTTCCGCCTCAAGCGCTTTACGTAATTCCGCTACTTTTTTCTTGTTTCCACCTAGAAATAATGCAAAAGGCATTATTACAATAGCAATGATAATAGCTTGGATAATAATTAATCCTATACTCATAATATTTGTTTTTGATAAAATTTAAAATGTAATAATTGATATGGTATAGCTTACCATATTACAACATCACTAACTGCGATGTTTTACATCCATTTTACCAAAAAGAGTGAAAAGGAAAAAGGATTTCCTTTAAATAAAAGTGATTAAAACTATTGTGCTCTGCCCTGACAAACTGAGATTTTTGTAATGCAGTAAAACAATTACTTAGACAGAGAATCGCAACATTATTCAATGTATTTTCTTCAGACTGA
>TARA_R110002049_G_scaffold2750_1_pt1 | contig 16834 bp, 16 predicted proteins | sample TARA_R110002049 | Tara Oceans TARA_R110002049 (sample SAMEA4396941) | marine metagenome | biome: Polar Biome; feature: [SRF] surface water layer (ENVO:00010504); material: water (ENVO:00002006), including particulate matter (ENVO:01000060) such as... | depth 5 m | reverse complement strand
CAATTCCTTTGAGTTTCAGCCTTGCGACCATACTCCCCAGGCGGAACACTTAACGCTTTCGCTACGGCCGGGAGGATGTGGAAGTCCCCCCAACCCAGTGTTCATCGTTTACAGCTAGGACTACCGGGGTATCTAATCCCGTTCGCTACCCTAGCTTTCGTGCCTCAGCGTCAGAAAAGATCCAGTGATGCGCTTTCGCCACCGGTGTTCCCTATGATATCAACGCATTTCACCGCTCCACCATAAGTTCCCATCACCCCTATCTTCCTCAAGCTTGGGGGTTTGAAACGCAATTCCACGGTTGAGCCGTGGGCTTTCACATCTCACCTACCAAGCCGCCTACGCACGCTTTAAGCCCAGTGATACCGAATAACGTTTGGACGGTTCGTCTTACCGCGGCTGCTGGCACGAACTTAGCCCGTCCTTCCTCTGAAGATCGGTCAAACTAATGGGATAACCCACTAGCATTTCCTAACAACTGACAGCGGTTTACAACCCGAGGGCCTTCATCCCGCACGCGGCATCGCTCGGTCAGACTTTCGTCCATTGCCGAAGATTCTCGACTGCAGCCATCCGTAGATGTCTGGGCAGTGTCTCAGTCCCAGTGAGCCGGGCCATGCTCTCACACCCGGTAACCATCGCAGCCTTGGTGAGCCGTTACCTCACCAACAAGCTAATAGTACGCGGTCCTATCTTCGAGCGGAATCACACCATTTGATCCGTAGATGTTATCCGGTATTACTGCCAGTTTCCCGACGCTATCCCGGTCTCGAAGGCAAGTAACCACGCGTTACTCTCCCTTTCGCCACTGTCCCCTCTCATAGCAAGCTAATTGAGGTTCTCGTGCGACTTGCATGCCTAATCCATGCCGCCAACGTTCATTCTGAGCCAGGATCAAACCCTTCAATTTGAATATGCTTTAACAAGCCAGCCGAAGCGGACTTGCTATGAACAAATTTAAAACCGAAAGTTGATTCTGCTCCGTGACGCTCGGTTAAAACGTCACAGCGATTCGCCATTTTTTGCTACTGATGCTTTCGGTTTTGACACCGATCACGCCAGTCGCTAAGCGACCTCGCAACAATCTGAACTCAACAGAAGTTCCATCACCAAATTTTCAAAGATCAATTAGCAACACGAGTGCTACCTCGTGTGCCGTGCACAAAGTGTGCTCGTCAACGACAAGAGCAAAGCGTTCTTGTCACTGAAGAATTCACTTGAGTGCGGTCCCGCAGTATGTGGGACATTCGACATTTGGTCAACAGGGTCTGAACAAGAAAATCTTGAAATCTTCAACTGTTGGCCGGCGAGAAAAAGCGGTGCGATCAAGATCGCGTCCGCTGTTTCAATGTCAGCGAGGCGAGAAGATAGAGCTAGCTTGGTGTGCTTGCAAGTGCCGTTGGGCCATTTTTTTGAAATTCGTTGCGTTCATCGCAGAAGTCCCGCTTTTACGCGGTCAAGAAAATGCTCTCGACGTGATCACGTCACGTTCGACGCTCGATTTGCCACCCGTTTCATCCGGACATCTCGCCAGCCCTGCCGTCGTCTCGCCGCTTCGCGTGCGGTTTCGCTAATGAAACTAAACTCGGCACCAAGAACCAGCCGCGCTAACAGAACACAATCGCGTCTTTGCTTCATGGCACCCCGCGCTCCATGGGGATCTGCGCTTCATGGCGACCGACGTCCCGTGGCGACCTGCGTCCCGTGGCGACCGGTGGCACTTCAATCCACGCAGGCTCGGTGTGTGAACTTATGACGGCTGTTCGTCTTGTGCAGACACCTGTGGGCTCGACAACGTTTAGGCGAAGCCTTCGTCGATAAAAGCCCTGCGGTCTCATCCCGTTTTTCGGCTCCGAAAGGACCTGGAGCAGGGTGGCAGTGGATTCGTAGATCGAGATGCAATCAATGCAGTAGCAATCGAACTTCACTGCCCCAGAGTGAGTTCGCGACTGTCGCTGCGGCCCGCCGATGTGCGAATTGCTCATCACCGTTTGTGCTTTGTTCAGCGTTGAGACACCGGCCGGAACCTTCAAAAGAAACATCGTATGAGCCAAGCACCCACGAACGCGACTCCAGCGGAGAGCCATCCGGAAAGTCAGTTGGATGCGATCATTTCGCGAATTCAATCGCTGACCGGTGCTGAAAAATCCGAGCCACAGACCCCGCGACAGGCGCCCCGGCGTGCCGCGGACGCACCGCCGCCCGGTCCCGCCGGACCAAGGCCGGCGGCTCAGGGGCTCACCGCGGCAGGCTCGGTTACCGGGGTTCCCGTGCCGGACGCCTCGCCCGTGCCCGTCGGGCCTGCGTCGGCACCACGCGCCGTTCCCGCTGCGTCGGGACCGCAGCCCGTTTCCGGTCAGCCCGCCGCACCACGCCCGGCGGCGGCATCGCAAGCCGTTTCGCCATCACCGGCTGCCGCACAAGCGGCGCCACCGCAGCCGCCCGCTGCACTGCTGAAGTCCCCAATTGCCGAGATGCCGCTGGGGTTCAAGCCTGACCGAAACGAACCATGGCGGCCCAGCGAGCCGGCCGATTTGGCGTCCGCGGGCGTCAACGAAACATTGCTCGAGGCGATCATCTATCGCTTTTTGCAAACGATGGGCGAGGCTCCCGGTCGCCAAGTCGCCGAACAGGTCAAGTTGCCGTTTCGTTTGATCGAACCGATGTTGACGAAGCTGAAAATGGAACAGAACGTCGCGTATAAGAACGCGACTTCGACGAACGATTACGTCTATATCTTGACCGAAACGGGGCGCGCGATCGCCCGCAACCACATCAGCGATTGCACGTATTACGGCGCGTGTCCGGTGCGACTGCGAGACTATATCGACAGCATCAAGCTGCAAACGATCGAAGGCCAATACCCCAAAAAACAGGACTTGCTCAAAGCCTTTAACGACTTGTTGATCAATCCGAAAATGTTGAACAAGTTGGGGCCGGCGGTCGCCAGCGGGCGCGGAATGTTCTTGTTCGGATTTCCCGGCAACGGCAAAACGTCCATCGCCGAACGAGTCACGGGAGCATTCGGGCAATACATTTGGATCCCGCGCGCGATCGATGTCGACGGCGACGTGTTGAGGGTGTTCGACCCGATGTCACACGAACTGGATATGCCCGAATCTGACGGCGGGCTGTTGGATGTCAGCGGGTTCGACAAACGCTGGGTTCGCATTCTGCGTCCCACCATCGTCGCCGGTGGTGAATTGACGATGGATATGTTGGAAGTTCAGCACAACTCCGAAAGCAATATCAGCGAGTCGCCACTGCAACTAAAGAGCAACTGCGGCACGTTGGTGATCGATGACTTTGGCCGCCAGAAAATGCCGGTCGATGCGCTGCTGAATCGCTGGATCGTGCCGCTGGAAAAGCGTTACGACTTTTTGAACATGGCCAGCGGCAAGAAAATTCAGGTGCCGTTCGATCAATTGGTCGTCTTCAGTACCAACTTGGAACCGAAGGATCTGGTTGACGACGCGTTCTTGCGTCGTATTCCGTACAAGATCGAAGCCGAGAATCCGCCGGAGGCCGACTTTCGTAAACTGTTCGAAATCATGTGCCGTGTTGTAAAGATTCCTTACAACCCCGACGCCATCGATTACCTGATCGAAACGCATTACAAGCCGATTGACCGGCCGATGCGTATGTGCCAACCGCGTGACTTGTTGTTGCAGGTCAAGAATTTCTGTTTGTACAACGACTTGCCCATCGAGCTGAAGAATGAATACTTTGACTTTGCCTGCGACAATTATTTCAGCGTGATGTAAGTACTTCAGCGTGAACGTAAAACGCGTGAACGTAACGCACGGGTGCAAAGGGATAGGCTCAGCGGTGACAGGTCACAGGTTAAGTGAAGTACCCATCGGTTTTGATTACTCAGTGCAATATGACGGACTGATTTTTGATTGCGACGGGACGCTGACCGATTCGATGCCGCTGCACTTCGTGGCTTGGCGTGACACGATGACGTTGTATGGGATTGAGTTCGCCGAAGATCGCTTTTATTCGATGGCCGGGATGCCCAGCGATCAAATCATCGGCATCTTGTCCGGCGAACAACAGGTGCGCGTCGACATCGATGCCGCAGCGGAGAAGAAAGAAGCCGCCTTTGCAACGATGATCGATCGCTTGCAAAGCAAGGACGATGTGTGCCAGGTCGCGCGCAGCCATCACGGGCGATTGCCGATGGCGGTGGCCAGTGGTGGCATCCGCCCCATCGTCGATCAGCAACTGGTAAAGATCGGTGTCCGTAACCTGTTTGACGCGATCGTCACTGCGGAAGACACCACGAAGCACAAGCCCGAGCCGGACGTGTTTCTGTTGGCCGCTGACTTGCTGGGGATTTCACCCAATCGCTGTGTCGTGTTCGAGGATTCACCGCTGGGGTTCACCGCCGCCGAACGAGCCGGGATGGCATGGGTCGACGTTCGCTCAGGGTGCGAGTGACGCTCGCGGTACGAGTGAATCTTGGGATGCAAGTGAATCCCGGATTGCTTTCGCACTGAATAGTATTTAACTGAATCGTATTTAACGGAACAGTGTTTGACTGGACTGTATTTGACGGAACAGTGGGTGAACGTCACTCGACCAAGTAAACATCTTCTGCCTTGGGCATCAGTTCGACCGGATCGAATACTGAATTTCCAACGGTCACAAAGCGAGCGGTCCCCGTGACAACTTGCAGGTCATAGGAACCCATACCGCCAACGAACGATAAGTGCCCCCACTTGGCATAGATCTTTCCTGACAGCGAAGTGTCGCCCAGCAAGTGTTGCGCCTCCATGATGATCGGTCGGCGATCGTTCCGATTCTGGTAAATCAGCATGCCGTCCAGCGGCCCACCCGAGCCGCTCAAGCCCGTGTAGGCACCGCCTGGAATGAGCGGCGCAATCACGACGCTGGGGATCAAATCGGTCACGACATGCGCGGGCGGACCGCTTGGGTCAGGTTCACTGGGGTCGCCGATATAAAACATCACCCCTTGGGCCTCGACCGGCCCGACAACGGCGAGGGACAGCCCTGTCACCGGGTTCTTGCCGCGAATCGTGTAGACCCCCGGCTCGAATCGGACGCCGCCCAGCGGAGCAACGACGGTTAGTGAGTCATAGACGCCGGGCTGAATCACCGCTTCGGTCATGCACTGTTCCAGCGGCGCGGTGATCGATTGAACCAGGGGTTTTAGGATGGGCAGCAGTCCGCTGATTGCCGAATCGACCGCATCGGTGGCCGCATCGGTCGAGACGACCACTTTCACGCAGTGACCGAGCGAATCGTCGGCCGGGTCACCCGAAGCCGGCGGGCCGGGCAGATCTATGAATGGATCGGGCACGGGAATTCGGTTCGCTCGCAGTGGCGGCAAATCGCCGGGATGCAGAGGCAAGTAGTGATCGGGATGATCGACGCCACCGACGACTCGGATATGACTTGCCTGCAAACGAGTCGTTGACAGAAGCGGCATGCAGGCGACCGCCTGAGGCATCAGGCCCAGGCTTCCGGCCGGTTCGTGACATTCGTCCACACCGCCCCATTCGTTGTTGACGTGAACCGAACCGTTGACGATCACTTTCCCAAGGCCTTCGATCTCGAGGCCGGCGATCAGCGCTGGCAAGGGCGGCAATAGCGTCGTCGATAAATCGTCAGCGACCAAGTCGATGCATTGTGTCATTTCATCGGTGATCGAACTGATCAGTCCCGGTGCAATCAAGCTGGATTGGTTGGGCAGGATCGTTGGCAACGCCGAGAGCAGACTGCTGACGCCGCATTGGTCGACCGCCGCGTCAACGATTGCTCCTTGGTTGATCGACTGAATCAACTGGTTCGTGCTGGGCAGCGAAATGGATGACGGGCGAGGATCGAGAATCACGATCGCGGCTCCCGGATGAATCGAATCCACGCCGGCAACCGCTCGTGTTTGAATGTCACGGTCGGTCACTCCGTCAAGAATGTTCATCAGAATCGATTCGTACCTACGGACGGTCACAACTTCGACATAATTCGGGTTGCCTGCGAAGCCTCCCTGAGTCGGTGGGCGATTCAGCGTTACGTCGACATCGTCCAAGAGATGTCCGTCACCGATGATGTCGCGTGCGGTTTGAATCGCCGTCGCTTGGTCGTTGCCCAGACGCACATCCACGGCCGCCGCGGTTGCCGCCGCATCGGTCGCGTGTTGCAGATTTCGGTACTCGCTGAAAATAAGTCCTCCATCCAAAACGAGCGCGGTCATGCCGAATAGGCTTGGCAGCATGATCGCCAACAGCACAATCATTTTTCCACCACGTTGTCGGTGCATTTGCGCACGCGGCGGCGCGAATGCCGCGCTGGCGGTTTGGTGTTTCAGTTGGTGAAAGATTGGGATCGCTGACATTTTCGTTCACGTTTCCTAGTTAACGATCGACATCGTGCAGGATGCGTCAAGTTGGAACGGCCCCCACGGCATCAGTCCAGAAAGAAGCGGCTCATGCGTGTATTGCAACTGTGTTTCCACGCGGTCGCGTGGCGCGTTGTCACCATCGGGCCAGGCGATACGGATGGAGACCTCGTCGGGGGCCATCGTCGGAATCGCTGTGGCAGCCGGCGCGACCATCGGTGATGCCGTAGCGGCGGTCGCTTCGTAAGCTTCCGGCCCCCACGCGGACGTGATTTCGCCAGCATCTTGGCCATGAATGATCGCTTGGCGACACACGCGTCGCGCGGCCTCGGCCAGTGCATTGAACCGAACCGCGGCTAGCCCCAGGTCTAGCATCGAAAGCAGTATCCATAGCATCAATGGCAACGTGATGGCAGCTTCCACTAGCGTCGCACCCTTGCGAGCGATCTGTCGTTTCGAGCGTCGGTTTTTTTTCGGTTTCGGAATCATTCGGGTGTGCCTCAACGAAATTGTCGGAATTGCGATCGGTGTCTTAAAACGACTTCTTCGGGAATTCCGGGCCACGCGATAGCAGTACGGAAGGGATACGACGTGTCGACCACAATGGTCTTGACGCCATCGATGTCGGTTTGGACATCCAGCGTCACCGTTGCCAAGTTTTGATCAAACCCGGGCAGATTGTTCAGTTCACCTCGCACGGCGTCACGTACCTTCTGTTCCCAGTGTGGTTGTGTGTCGTCGGTGAACTGTTGCGCTGCGGCGCGTTCGGATCCTGAACGGGCTGCGTTGCTGACGATTTGGCGGTAATGTGCAATTCGCCCGAAGTCACAGCATGCGAACGCAATCAGCAGTAGCACCGGTGCGACAATGGCAAATTCGACTGCGGACGTACCACGTCGTTTACGCCGATTGTTGACCGGCGGAGGCTGGGATTTGTTGTGATCAATCATTGTTTCATGAACGCTTGTTGGATCTGAATTGCGGCGGGGCTGACCAGCACGATAAAGGTGGCGGGGAAGATGCAGAGCATCATGGGCATGATGATTTTGACGGACGCTTTGTGGGCGTTTTCTTCGGCGGTTTGCTCACGTTGATAACGCAGCATCTCGGCGTGTCCTCGCAGCGCCTCCGAAATCAATGTGCCGAATCGTTGCGATTCGCGGATCAGCGAACTGAGTGTTCGCACCGAGTCGTCATTCGTTCTGGCTGCAAAACGCTTGAGTGATTGATCGATCGATGAACCGAGTTCGATATCACGCTGCACAATCCCAAGTTCAAACGAAAGTGCCGGGTGTACGACACGCAGTTCCTTTGTCACACGTCGGATGCTGTCTTGCAGACTGAGCCCGGCGTCCAGACAGACAATCATCACGTCTAGGAAATCGGGCAGCGAAAGACGGAGCATCCTGCGATAACGTTTGATGGCACGGTTGAGCCAGAACATTGGGATCAGCCATCCTGTGGCCGCTGCCATTATCCCTAGGAACATTGCCATGTTTCGGCTCAGAACCGAAGTCGATCCCACGAACGCAAAGACAAGCATCGGCGCGATCGTCAACGCAATTCGCACGTTGATCAGTGCGATGTGCGCTGATGTGCTATGGATTCCGGCCATGGCGAGCCGCTGTTTCGCTTGCGATTGATCGCCAAAACGAAAGAGGACGACGACGCGTTTGAGCAGCGACAGAATCGTGGCGGTTGCTTCCTGGTGTGCGGAATCTTCAGTCGATCCATCGTTTTCAACCGATTCGTGATCCGAAAACTGGGTCAAGCGCGCTCGCACGCGGAATCGATAGGGATCGACGAACGCGAACGCGAAGTACAACAGTACCGATACAGTGCAAAAGACGACGGCGATCGCGACGGTTTGCCAGCTGAGCCAATCAATAAACATAAGTTAAAACTCGAAATTGATGATGCGGTAAATCCAGACGATGCCGACACATTGAGTCACGGCGGTCGCGACCAATAACATCGGTTTTTCAAGCAGCACGGAGGCGTAATCCGGTGCCAGTATCGAAATGGCGGCGAGTGCCAGGAAAGGCAAGACCAACAGGATCACAGCCTGCATACGGCCTTCGCTGGTCATTGCCCGCACCCGGTTTTTCAGGCGCAAACGTTTTTCGACCATGTCGGCCAGATTGTCTAATAACTCGACCAGGTTGCCGCCCGACTTGGACTGGACAAGCAGTGCCACGACAAAGATCTGCAGCTCCATGATCTGAGTGCGCTCGGCAAGCTTTCGCAGCGCCGACTCGCGACTCATTCCACGGTTTTGCTGTTCATAGCACTGGGCGAACTCTTCTGAAATTGGCGACGGAAAGTCCTCCGCGATAATCTTCATCGTCGACGGAATCGTCTGACCGGTGCGAACGGCGCGACTGATCAACTGAAATGTCTCTGGTAATTGACGCGTCAATTTTCGTTCACGCGTATTGCGGCATCCGATCAAGACAATCAGTGGCAAGCAAAAACCGGCTAACGTCATCGGGACGACCGCCAGCGGACGCACACAGAATCCCACGATTCCCACGACAACACCGGACACCAGGCAGATCGTCAAGAAGGTCGAAATCGAGCAATTCCAATGCGAACGTTCCAGCAACTGCCTTAGGCGTTTCGATAACACTGACCACGAAAGCCGCTCGGGGGCGCTGCCGATGGCAAGGTCATTGAACAGCGACAGGGATGTCTGTTCATCCGGCGAAAGGTCCAGGTCCCGCAGTCGTTCGTCCATGGCGAACCGGTAGCCAAAGGCGTATCGGCTTAGACAGATACTGACCAGTGCCGTGGCGCTGGAAACGACGGCAAATGTACCGATGCAAATCAACATCAAGTTCATTTTTGACCTCCCAGATGATCGGTGCGATTGAACGAGTGAGTGCCGGACTTGAACTTTGCCCGAGACATCTTGATGCCGGCCGTTTCCAGTTTTTCCATGCACTGTGGAATCAAGCCCAGCGTTTCGAACTCGCCGTAAGCTTTACCGTCTTTTTCGACGCCCGTTTGGCGAAACGCGAACAAGTCGTGCATGTTCAAGTTGTCGCCGTGGATACCGGTCACTTCTGAAATCTGTACGATCTTGCGTTCGCCTCCGCTTAGCCTTGCCACTTGCACGACGATGTTGACGGCCGATGCAATCTGGCGATGAATAAACCACATCGGCAGCTCTGGTGCGGCCATTCCGATTAGCATCTCCAGTCGATTCAGGGCCTCGCGAGTATCATTGGCGTGGATCGTCGACATGCTGCCGTCGTGGCCCGTGCTCATCGCCTGCATCATGTCTAGCGCCTCGCCGCCGCGGCATTCGCCGACGATGATACGGTCGGGGCGCATACGCAGCGCATTCTTCACCAAGTCTCGCGACGAAATCTCGCCCTTGCCTTCGATATTGTTCGCCCGCGTTTCCATCCGCGCGACATGCGGTTGCTGTAATCGCAGTTCCGCGGCGTCTTCGATCGTTGCGATCCGTTCGTCGGCTGGGACAAAGCTGGACAAGACGTTCAGTAACGTCGTCTTGCCGCTGCCGGTTCCTCCGGAGACCAGGATGTTCATTTTCGCCCGCACACATCCGGCCAGAAATTCAAACATGGCGGGCGTCGCGGTGTGCCGCGCAATCAGACTGCGAACGTCCAAAGATTTTCCCGGAAATCGACGGATCGAAACCAACGCACCGTCAAGGGCCAGCGGCTGAATCACTGCGTTGAGCCGGCTTCCGTCCGGCAGCCGGGCGTCGACCATCGGGGTTGATTCGTCAATGCGGCGGCCGACGCGTCCCGCGATCCGTTGCACGATGTCCAGCAGGTGTTCATTGTCGCGAAAGCGAACGGGTGTTTTTTCCAGGACCCCGCGTCGTTCCACGTAAACACAATGGGGGCCGTTGATCAGGATGTCCGAAATCGTCGTGTCGTGCATCAACGGTTCCAAGGGTCCCAGTCCCAACGTTTCGTCGACCAGTTCGTCAACCAGACGTTTGCGATCGGCTTGAGACAACAGGTCCGAATGGGCACTGCAAAGTTGCTCGACGCCACGCCGCAATTCAGATCGCAGATGTGAGTTTTCGATCGATTTCGAAACAGTGAAATTCAATCCGCTGAGTAATTTTTCGTGGATTTCGACTTTCAATTCTTGAAAGCGTTTTTCACGCGTCGATGTGTCTTCGGTTACCGAGAGCATGTTGTTCTTCCATCAGGCGATAATGAATTGTCTTTTGCGAAACCTCGGAAACGCTAAAGACGGGCATTGGGTACAGAGAAGGCTTGGCTAAGTCGATTGACAAACCGCGTCGCAAGATGCGAGGCCCGCGACGGACGTTGTGGCAACGACTCGGGGTATCCGATCAGGCTTTCGACGAAGGACTGTATTTGCTGACTTGCGGCGGATCGGGGCGATTCAAGCACCAACGGATTGCCCAGATTCAGAGACACCGTGAAACCGATCGGATCGTCGGGGATACAGAAAAGTCGATCGACCTTTAGCACTTTTTTTACCGCGACGTATGGCAGCTCTCCGTCGCATCCGGTCCGCATGGCAACGACCCAAATGTTGCTGCTGTCGACGCCAATTCGGCTGAGGAAACGAAGCGTTTCCTGCGTTCGTGAAATGGAAATCACGTCCAATCGGGTCGTCAGCACGATCGATTCACTGGAACTATCCAAATAGATTTGTTCCGAAAACGATGTCCGTTCCGCATTCAGGATCGTGAACGGGCGGGTGCGGTTGGTGAAGCGAAATATGTTGCCGCAAGGCTGCAGATTCACGCGATTCATATCATTGAATAGCGGTGGGCTGGCCAATAGATCGATGCCCGATGCGTGCCGCACGATCGCCTGTTCGATCATCGCGTCGTCGACCACTTCCTGTTGCGTCAGTAAATCAAAAAGTGTGTGTTTGGGTTGCAGCTTTAGCATGGTCGCAAGGTCGCCACCGCCCAAATGCAAGTCGACCAAGGCGCAAGAGCGTTCTTTCGCCGCAATCACGGCGGCCAAGTTGGTGGCAAGGATGTTTGCGTCACAAACGTCGCCGGTCGGCAAGATCGTAACGACACGACCATTTGACTTGGTGCTGTTTGACTCCGATCGCAATCGCCCCAGTACGGCACTCAGGTCGCAACTGAGGTTTTCTTCGCAAAGCAAAACGTCGCTGGCCCCAGCGCGGATGAGTGCGACCACAGTTTCGGGTTGCGGAATCGGTGAAACGACGACCAGTTTGGCACCCGTCGCCGATTTTAGGCTGCGAAGGAGTTCAAAGTGTGTCTCGTCAATCGATTCAATGGCGAGGAAACATACTTGATCGTCGCCGCTATCGGACCATTGGTCGCCTTCGGTGCAAAATAACGAAGGGATAGTCTGCACCGGAGTTGCGAGTTCAAGTTTGCTGAGTTCTTCGTTCAACAAGCGTGCGATGGCCTCGCTTTCGTTGATGATCCAGATGTTTCTCACGGTGACGTTTCCTATTGCATTGCACGATCAAGACTTCATGCCAGAACGGCCTTCTTGATCGAAGGCGAATGGCCGCCACTGGGGCCGCCAAGCAACAAACCCTACGTCGAACCGGAGTGCTCAAAATGCAGCCGGTGTGATTTTGCTCTAAGGGTTTTGCTATGTGAACAAAGGTCCACTTGCGGGCCATGCGTCGCCGTTTCGGTGTGATCGAAGCCCATTGGCGGAAAAAATCAGGAAGCACTCGAGCTCGATAACCCTGTTTCATTCGGTCTTGGTTTTCGCATCGGGCCGTCGTGTAAGTGCATTGATAGCAAAGGATTGCAGTATGCGTCGCCTTTTCCGGATGCAACCGTTTGCGATGCCTCTCTCGGACTCATGTACTCCATCTAGGGGAAAACCTTAGGCTTGGCGGCGGCTGATCAACCGATGATGGCTTTATTGCGAGGTATCAAGAACTGCCGCTCATTTTGAGCACTGCCGCGAGCTGGCAGTCTCGATCAAGCCGTAGCGGAGGTCAAAGCTACCGATTCACTAATGGGGCAAACATGAGTGATCCAGTTGTCTATTTATTCGACCACGTCGACGCCGACCGCGAAGCATTGACGGATGTGCTTTCGAGGAATGGCGTTCCGTTCTTGGCGTTCGATCGCGGCACCGACCTGCTGATGAATCTTCAGCCGGATCGGTCGGGTTGTCTTGTCCTGGGCCTGAATACGCCCAACACGAACGCCTTTGACCTGTTTCGCAGGATTCGGGATTGCGATTCGTGTCGACCTTGTCTGTTTATCACAGACAGTTGCGCCGTTTGCGATGCAACATCGGCGATGCGGATGGGCGCGATTGATGTCCTCGTGAAACCGCTTGACCCCGATGTTTTTCTTGCACGTGTCCATGAAGCATTCGAAATGGACGAAGATCGGCGTAGCCGAAAAGCAGCTTTGGAAAAGGCGCAAAGTCGGATTCGTGCACTGACGGTTCGTGAAAAAGAGGTCTTGGAACTGGTCGTCGCGGGCCGACTGACCAAGCAGATTGCCAAGCAGTTAAGCATCTCGGCGAAAACGGTGGATGTACACCGCAGTAACATTGTGCGCAAGCTGCAGGTCGATTCTATCGCTCAACTGGTCCGAGTTGTGATGTCCTCGCGAAGCAATCATTTCTCGATTGATTAGCAGCGACTGATTAGCGGCGACGCCGAAAGAGTCCTGCAACAGCGAAGGTAACCATCGCGGGTACGGTCGTGGGTTCCGGAATCGCCGTGATCGAATCAGTGAACGCGACGTAGTCGTTGCGGGGCAGCGTGCTGGCATCAGCAGAGAACTGTGTGAATCCGGCCAACGACGTGTCGGTCTGGAAAATGGTCCCGTTTCTCGAAGCCACCGCGATCGTGCCATCCGGAGCGATGTCGATGTCCGATAGACTTGGCGCTGAGGGGCCGCCACTAAGGACAAGCGAGTCGACGATTGTTCCACTTTGATCGAGTTTATAAATCGTATCCATCAAGTTGACCGCATACATGAATCCTGATGCGTCCGCCGTTAATGCTCTTAGGCTCAACCCAAACGTGGCGGGTGGAAGATCCACTTGACCTATCCGGGATTGGCTTGTCGGGTCATAGATTGTCGGGTCATAGATATTGACGAGCCCCGGCGTGCCGGCGGATGCCTGCTCGAACCCTAAAGCGTGAAGAAACCCGTTGGCACCGATCGTCAAATCCGACGGCGCAAAGTCGGTTGCGAATCGCGTGGGTGTGATTCCGTTGTCCGACCGCGGAAGTGTTGACACGTCTGAAAAAAACACGACCAGCCGTCGTTGCAATGCTGCCGTGACCGAGCGTTCCAGTCGATGAAAACGGTTCGCTTGACGTAAAGGTTTGGACCACTGACCCGGCTGGGGTGTACTCGGACACCGTGCAATTTGACAAGTCCCCGATGATCAGGTTGCCAGGGCCAAGCGTTGCCGCGTTTCCGGGCTGAGTGGCGAAGAGGCGCCAAAGGCCTCCAACCAAAACACGATGACACGCGAGAGAGGGCCCCAGGGTCCCGATCAGCAAAGATTTCGCTGAGCAACATCCCAAAGTAGTGGATAAACGCATGAATCGATCACCGCTAGCATAAATGCGCTTGGAATCTCGAGATGCCGTGTCTTCTCGGCTTTGGGAGACTCATTGGACGGGCTACTTCATTCTTGGGGGGGCATCCGCGAATCGTGTTACCTGTCTTCGCTGCCAACTGTAGCTTCGCGCAAAAAGGGAACACTCGCCGAATTCGGTCGATTTTCTCGACGTCTTTTCCTATGTGATGCCCTTAACTGTCGTCATTTTCCCTCTCTAACTGCCAGACCATGCGACGGAGAGGCAAGCTTTAGGGCCTTTTGCCCATTTTGGTAAAAGAGAACGATTCTCACCTTGATGACTTGCGAATGAGCGACTCATCGACTTTAATAAGCACCCCGGCAAGAAATTGTTAACAATTTACAGGTGACGATTAATCGCCTGCTCGCTGCCAGGGCGGGTTTCTGATAGCGAACACCTTGACTGGAACGGTGTCAGCCAAATCCATGGATCATCCGCACTGATCATCCCCACTGATTATCCCCTTAGACGAGAGCACAAAATGCCCAAAATGATCCTCACGTTCGCGGCAATGGTTGCCGGAACACTATCGCTGGCGAGCAGTATCCAAGGTGCTGTCGTCACGCTTGCGGGTGTTGAAACACGGTCTGGAGGCCCTTTCGGCAATCCGGATGTTACCAGCTCAATGCCGGCTAGCCACGGTGGGATTCCTTCGGTGACTTGGAGTCTGACTGCATCAAACCAAATCTTGGATAGCGATGCTGCGGCGGATGATTCGTTCACCTTCGATTTCACCGCGACGACAACAAATGCAAACGGTGTTTCGATTTGGGGTCAGGGAATCAACAATTCGAATGGCGCCGGAAACAACACCTCGTTTGGCAATGCTGAGGGCATCACGTTCACCGTGAGTAACATTGTTGGTACGACCACCGCGGGCGATGCCATCGTTTTTGACGGCTTCACGCGAGCTGTAGCGGCATCAGGAGGCAGTGGCGAAATCGATCGGACAATCGATATCAACGGGACGACCGCCACGATTCTCTCCGCATCAACTGGCGCATTCCAGTTCGTTCAGGCAGGTATCGATCTGGCTCCAACACCAACCGTGGTTTTTGACAATCAGGGCTTCACGACTGCGGGCTCTGGCAGCATGGTTGCACGGAGTTTCGATTTCCAATTCAGTTCGGTTGCCGTCGCCATTCCTGAGCCATCCAGCTTGGCTCTTCTTAGTGTTGGCGCAATTGGTTTCGTCACCCGTCGTCGTCGCTAAGCGACACCGACGCGAGCGAAAGCTGAAAGTCGATTTATGGCCGCCCCGGTTTTCCGGGACGGCTTTTTTTATCGGCCCGCGATGCACTGGACGCTCGATAACCAGCAGCGAGGCGTGCCGGGTGGAATGCCTCAAACTTCTGTCAAAAGGTTGGTGTGAGGACAATCTTTTCCATCGCTATGCATTACCGAAAGCTGTCCGAGGAACGATCTGAACTGCGTCTTATTCGATTCAAAACCTAGCCTCGAACCTTAGATATAGAAACATGCAGCAAGGATCCAAGTTCGGACCAGAGCGCTACACTGATACCCGTAGGCAACCTGTTTCGTAGCGGTGGCTTCCAGCCACCGTGAGCACCATCCTGGATCAGGCTCGTCCGGCTGAGGCCGGTATACCAACGAGCGCGACTACAATTCGATCGATTGTCAGAAGCGGAATTGGGAAAGGGGTTTCGTGATGGCAGAATCATTCGGATGCGATCTTCGGTCTAACCGCCTGATATGACTTTCTTGACTTCGTCGACCGTGACCACCGTGGTGTCGCCGGGCGTTGTCATGAATCGCGTCTTATTTTAAGGAATTCGAGCGAAACTTAGGCAATTAGGAACAACTACCTATCGCGTGCGACACAACGAAGTACTTATCATATCTTTACCCGCGTTATTGTGTTGACAACGTGGCAGCCGACTGGAGTGTTCAAGTCAGTGCCCATTCTGGATTTCCAAGCATGGAATTGTCGCCACGTACGATTCGCGAACAAGTGACGAACCAGATCCGCAATGACTTGGTCTCGGGACGTTTCGAAGCCGGCACGATGCTTCGTGAAGCCGAACTGGTCAATCGCTTCGGCGTCAGCCGAGGCCCCGTTCGCGATGCATTCATTCAGCTCTCCCATGAAGGCTTTTTAGCGTACTACCCTAACCGTGGTGTCATGGTGCGGCAGCCGCCGAATCCAGACGACCGTCCATTCATCATGTCCCTGCGAGTTCAAATCGAAACGCATGCAATTGAGCGGGGATGCGAGACAGTGTCGGACGCGGGACTTCAAAAAGTGGAAGCTGCACTAGCTGAACTAAAGACTGCTTGCGAAAGTCAATCAGCTCCCGCGATTGCGCTGCATGACGTCGAGTTTCATGAATCGATAGTGATCGCATGCGGTTGTGAAGATCTCGTTCCCGCTTGGCGCCAACTCTGTTCGCGGATGCTAATGGCTTATTCGCGGCTGAATAATTACGACGAAGCGTATAGTGAACATGTTGAGATCTTCGAGTGTTTACGCTCGAGAAACACCAAGGCAACGATCAAGGCGGTCAAATCAAACATCATTTGAAGCCGCGACCACAGTCGCTGGGCACTAAAATTCTTCAAAGGATTCCAGCGAATATTCATCGGCATTGCAGCGACTTTCGTCGCTGGGACCATGCTAGTGATCTTAGCATTCCTAGGCGTGTTCACGTCGGGTTCTGAAGAATGGAGCAAGTAGGTCGACGCTTCATCCGGTGATGAAATTCCCTCGGGTTCGAACACTTCGATGCATCGAGTAATCCTGACGGCATCGAGTATCTGGTTCAGTGCAGCTAAGCACCCAACCACCCACACAAAAATTATCTAGAAATGACGACCATTCCAATAATCAGTGGTAGTGTCCGTCAAGTTGCGCACATTTGATTTCCAGCCTGACTC
>TARA_R110002049_G_scaffold35191_7_pt1 | contig 16844 bp, 9 predicted proteins | sample TARA_R110002049 | Tara Oceans TARA_R110002049 (sample SAMEA4396941) | marine metagenome | biome: Polar Biome; feature: [SRF] surface water layer (ENVO:00010504); material: water (ENVO:00002006), including particulate matter (ENVO:01000060) such as... | depth 5 m | reverse complement strand
GATTTCTTCCCTCCTAGAAAGGAGGGATAGAGGGAGGTGTTTTTTACAAAAATTAAAAGTTGACCTCATGTGCAAACTATCCGATAGTCATATAGCGTAAACTTGTTTTTCAATACAAATATCTTAATTAAAATTTTTACTGAAATCACATTCGAACAAAAAATTAAACAAATTAAGAATTTTCTTCTTTTCGATTAAAACATTAAATTTTTGTTAGTCAACTATTCAAATAAATGATAAAACAAAAAGCACTTTCAAAAAAATTATAGATTAAACATGAACAACCGATAGCCTCTTAATTTCTAAATGAATTTCATTTAAGATTAATTCACTTTTATCCAATTCATTTAAAGCCGTTGTTTTAATATCTTCAAACACATGTTTCAAACTGTTAAATAAGTCTTGATAATAAGACACGCCAACCTTCATATTATTGGTAAATGTTAACAAGTACTTTTCCTCTTTTTTGCTTAATGAGTCTTTGGTCTCGTCAAATTTATTCTTTAAAAAATCAATATAAATATGTAACTCTTTAATAAAAAAGTTTGGACGATCCATTCTACTTATCATATTATCCCTTCCATAAATATGGTCGGTGATGTTTTTTAAACTCATTACTTTAGAATAGTAGGCCATGTTTGGTCCTGGGCAAATAGAAACGCCTTCGCCTTCAACCTTAGTATCTAAGTTATATTTTAATAAAGCAGAGGTGCCAAGACCAACACAAGTACAAGATTTTTCAATAATTTTATGGTATTGTTTGTTATACGCTTCATTAGAAAGCTGTTGTTCTTTTAAAGCGTTTATTTTTAAATACTGATATTCTCTAGATGCCGTACAAATACCAGTTTCCTTAAATTCTTTATTAAGTGCAACAAACTTTTTAGGACAAGAACTTCCCGGTCTTCCTTTATTAATTAAAACCTGCTTTTCGGCATCTTTAGTATTATCTTTAAGGTTGTTAAAAGGCACGCCCAAGGGGGATATATCGCTTAAATACAAATCTTTTTCTTCAGCTTTCGCCAATTTGTTCAACGTTTTTTCATCAACTGTTGTGGCCTCTGGCACTAGTAAAAAAGGGGAGCCCCAACCTACAGAATCTAAATTATAATGGTCTAACAAAAATTCATGTTCCTCTTCCGTTCCCACACCACCTTGAGCCGAAATTTGTAATTGCAATGGTGCTTTAGGAACAACACGTTCTTGGTTTTGTAATTCCTGGTTTAGTAATTCTTGAATAGCTGTTTTTAATTCGTCGCGCTTTTCTTTAAACTCAGCCAAAACTGGCCCTAAAAGATAACCGTCCGTAGCAAAGGCATGCCCTCCACAATTAAGTCCAGATTCAATTCTATATTCAGAAACCCAAAGTCCTTTTTTTGCCAAAAATTTTCCTTGAATTAATGCCGATCGATAATCGCTAACCTTTAAAATAATTTTCTTTTTCAATAGGCCGTTTTCGTCCGGGAAAAAGTCTTCAAACTGAGACATATAACTATACAACCTTGGGTTCATCCCCGCAGAAAGGATGACGGAAGAACTAAGTTTGCTCTTAGCAAAACCTCTTAAAGCGGCGTGGGCATCATTATACTCTGTAGGAAGTTTTTCTTTATTTCTATAATTGTCTTTATCAACTTTGGTCATGATATTGACATCAATACTCCCCATTGATAAATTATGGGTTGCCCAGTTTCTAATTTCATAAAAATCAAACCCTTTAGCCGTTATTTTTTTAAACTCGTCTTTGATTTTGGAGTTATTGGGAAGCATATTGATATAAGCTAGGAAATCATCACTTTTCTCAGCTGTAATCTGTTTTAAATATTCAAACTTTTGGTCTGCTAAATCGCTTATTAAATTTAAATAAGAGGTAATTCTTTTCGCTCTAAAATCATCTATTTTATCGGTGATTTCGTTATAAGGTATTTTGAATTTTTCGCTGTACATTTTTCTTAATTTCTCTAGCAGAATATCATCAACTAAAGAAATAACAGAATCGATACCATATTGTGCCACTTTTAAAGGTGTATCAATTGTAAAGCCAATTCCCATTACGGGAACATGAAACGAATGTGTTTTTTTCATAGGTGTTATGTTAATCGGCAAATATATTCAGAACTAAAAGCATAGAACATGATTTATGTCATGTTATGGGCAATTAATTAAAATCAGCATTTCACTAGCGAAAACATTACAAACATACATGGATAGTGTCTATTTTTTTTAATTATTCTTAATGAGAATTCATCAAACAACTAAAATCGATAAAACTTAAGGGCAAATACTTTCTTTAATTATAGCTTTAGTATTTTTATGGCTAATTTCACTAAACCTGAATTATGTCTGTAGAACCAAAATTAACGAGATTCAATCAAACTGTTTTGTCAAAGTACCAAATATACAACAGTATATTTATGACATTGCCTTTTGATGCGGTTACAAAAACAGGAGTTTTGCTTCCCTTATTTCACGAAACCTGTAAAAATGGATTTAAACAAGGTGATGACCCGACGGCCATTGTTGAATCGTTCTTTAAAAAATATCAGGGGCGCAGGAACAAAGAAAGTCAGATAAATTTGTTGTTTAGATTTATACAATACATTGAAAGACAGGTGGTTTTATTTGACGCTATTGAAGATGCAGCATTCCCCATAGTAAACAACATGGATGGTGTTGGTACTTTAAGAAACCTTAAAGGGTCTGCCGTGTCTGAAGGTAATTTAGGAGAGCTACAAAACTATCTGGAAGAATTTAAGGTCCGTATTGTTTTAACCGCACATCCTACGCAGTTTTATCCTGGCTCTGTTTTAGGAATCATTACAGATTTAACCAAAGCTATTGAGGAAAACGACCTCTCTGGAATTAATAATCTGTTTGGGCAATTAGGTAAAACACCTTTCTTTAAGCACAAAAAACCAACGCCTTATGATGAAGCAATAAGCTTGATTTGGTATTTGGATAACGTGTTTTATAAAACTTTTGGTGAAATATACAACTACATCCAAACTAATATTTTTGCTGACGAAAAAAAACATAATGACATTATAAACGTTGGCTTCTGGCCAGGTGGAGACAGAGACGGAAACCCATTTGTAAAGCCTAAAACTACTTTAAAAGTTGCCAATAAACTTAAACAATCTATTCTAAAAAAATATTATGAAGACCTTAAGAGTTTAAGAAAAAAGCTGACTTTTAGAGGCGTTGAAGAGCGTGTTGTAAAACTTGAAACCATAATTTACAACTATAGTATTGACTTGAATACAAAAGATAAGATCTCTGTTAAAGAACTCATTTCTGAGTTGTTGAGTATTCGAAATCTGGTTGTTGAAGAGCATCAATCGCTTTATGTTAATGAATTAAACAACTTAATAAACAGAGTACACCTTTTTGGTTACAGATTTGCTACGCTTGATATTAGACAAGATAGCCGAATCCATCATGCTGTTTTTACAACGGTTATCGATCATTTAATAGCAAATGGCAGCTCTTCTTTCCCTGATAACTATCATGATTTATCTGAAAGTGAGCAAATTGAAATTTTATCAAAAGCCAATGATGATATTGAAGATCTAGATGTTTTTGAAGATGACATGGTAAAAAATACTTTAAAAACTATTGCTGTTATTAAAAAAATTCAAAAAAGCAATGGCGAACGTGGTGCGAACAGATATATAATTAGCAATAACCAAACAGCGCTTAATGTGATGCAGCTTTTTGCCATGCTTAAAATAGTTTCTTTTAAAGATGCCCTTACGGTTGATGTTGCCCCATTATTTGAAACCATTCCTGATTTGGAAAATGCACCAGGGGTCATGGAGCAATTGTACCAAAACCCAGCATATATGGCACATCTTAGGTCCAGAGGAAGCAAACAAAATATTATGCTCGGTTTTTCTGATGGCACAAAAGATGGTGGCTATTTAATGGCAAACTGGGGTATTTATAAAGCTAAGGAATTGCTTACGGAAATGTCTAGAAAATACGATATTACTGCTATTTTCTTTGATGGCCGTGGTGGCCCTCCTGCTCGTGGAGGCGGTAAAACACATAATTTCTATTCTTCATTGGGGCCAACTATTGAAGATAAAGAAGTACAAATAACCATTCAAGGCCAAACGGTTAGCTCTAACTTCGGAACTCCCGACTCCTCACAGTATAACTTAGAGCAATTAATTAGTTCGGGTATTAAAAACAGGATAGATGGAGAGAAAAACAAACTGTCTGATGAAGATAGATTGGTAATGACCGATCTTGCTGAAACAAGTTACCAAACCTATAAAGATTTTAAAAGCCACCCTATGTTCATCCCGTATTTGGAGCGCATGAGTACTTTAAAATATTATGCTAAAACCAATATTGGTAGTCGCCCTTCAAAAAGAGGTAACTCGGATAAATTAGTATTCTCTGATTTAAGAGCGATACCTTTTGTAGGGTCTTGGAGTCAATTGAAACAAAATGTTCCTGGCTTTTATGGTGTTGGTACAGCGTTGAAAAAATACGAGGACAGAGGTGAATTTGACAAAGTAGAGCAGTTATACAAAGACTCAAAGTTCTTTAAAACCTTACTTGAAAATAGTATGATGTCGTTAACTAAATCATTCTTTGATTTAACAAAATACATGGCGCAAGATGAAGAATTTGGTGAATTTTGGAATATTATTTACACCGAATATCTTACCACTAAAAGATTGTTATTAAAACTTACAGGATATAACGAGCTAATGGAAAACGAACCTACAGGGAAAGCGTCCATTGAAGTGAGAGAATCCATAGTTTTACCATTACTAACTATACAACAGTATGCTTTAAAAAAAATTCAGGAACTTGAAAAAGCCGGTGTTCCAAACGACGACCCAGAAAAATTGATTTTTGAAAAAATTGTAACACGCTCTTTATTTGGTAATATTAATGCTAGTAGGAATTCGGCATAGAATTCTAAACGACATTAAAATAGTCATTTAACACAGTATATTTGAAGGTGAAGTCCCTTAACCCAGAATTGAAATTTAACCATTCTGAAAGACAGTGAGTATCTTTCAAATAAATCAAATTAAAGGTGTATTACTGTAATTACCAAGAATACGGTCAAGAACAATGCTATTACTAATGGATAGAGGTCTTTAATGTATTCTCTAAAGAGATGCATTTTTTAACATATAATTGTTCTCTTTTGAACGCGACCTCTACTTTTTATCTGTTTTTTCTGTCATTTTTTGTTTATTAAGTAAAGATAATTTTTATATTTGAAAAAATCATTAAAGTAAACACTATTGAGAGCAACAGTCGGAAATTCGATAAAAGATATTTTAAGCGAAAAGTTAAATGAATTATCCGTTTTATTAGATGCTGATATATTTTCATATTGGGGTCAAATTGTAGACGGAGCTGAAAAAGAAATTCTTAAAATAATTGAAGATCTAGCAGCCGAAAAAGATAAAAAGGATAAATTATTTGTCATTCTTACAACTGGAGGCGGAAGTGCTATAGCTGTTGAAAGATATGTTAATATTTTGCGCCATCATTATAAAGAAGTAAATTTTATAGTTCCTGATTACGCCTTTAGTGCTGGAACTATCTTTTGTATGAGCGGAGATGATATTTATATGGATTATTTTTCCGTATTAGGACCTATTGATCCACAAATCAAAAATAAAGAAGGTAACTGGGTTGCCGCTTTAGGTTATTTAGATAAAGTAAATGAGCTAATAGGGAAGGCAAAAAATAATGAATTGACACAAGCAGAGTTTATTATTTTAAAAGATTTTGATTTAGCTGAATTAAAAGGATATGAACAAGCAAAAGAATTAACAATCGCATTATTAAAAAAATGGTTAGTAAAGTATAAGTTTAAAAATTGGGCAACTCATGGCGCGAATATTGATTTATTAGGTAAGAAAGTAACAGATAATCAAAAAGAAAAGAGAGCTGAAGAAATAGCAGATATGCTTAGTGATAACAATTTATGGAAATCTCATGGAAGACCTATTAATATAGAAACATTAGAAAATGAATTAAGACTTAAAATAATTGACTATAGTAATAATGATGCCCTTAGAGATTTAGTAAGAGAATATTATGATTTACTTTCGGATTATGTGGTTTCATCTGAATTACCTATTTTTGTACAAACTAAATTATTTATCTAAATTATGAACATAACAGAAAACATAGAAGAGGTTTTAAGGAATAATACTATTAAAGCCGAAGATGTTTCTAAAGTTAAAGAGTATTTAGAAGCTTCTAAAATTTATGACTCTCTTATTGAGTCTGGAATGGCAACTAAAAGAGGAAATAATTTACTATCAAGAGACAAAGCCTATTCTCCAAGTATTAGATTTAATGTTTAATTAGGAAGAATTTTACACATTTAAAACCTCTAATTAATAGAGGTTTTTTTATTGGATTAATCCGGTCAATCTCTTATAACTCAATACACTTTCGCTATCCTAACAAAAACTTTTCAAAATGCTCCTGTAGGTATTGAAAATTATATTCGTTCTATTTATAGGCTATCCGTCACTTATTTTATAAGAAAAAGGGTGCCTTACATAAAGTAAAACACCCTTTAACACTAACTAAACTAATCTTTATTTTGTTTAATGTTCGTTTAATCTAAAATCCGGGTAGGCATCCATGCCATGTTCGTGGGCATCCAAGCCTTCAAGTTCTTCCCTTTCAGAAACCCTTATTCCCATGGTTTTCTTTAATACAAAGAATATTAAGAAAGACGACACGATACAAATTGCCGCGTAAGATAAGACACCTATTAACTGTACAGAAAATGTATGCTCTGGATTGGTTGAAAAGATACCAACCGCAAGCGTTCCCCAAATACCACAAATTAAGTGTACTGCAATGGCACCAACGGGATCGTCTAATCTTATTCTATCAATAAAGCGAACTGCAAAAACGATTAAAACACCTGCAATGGCACCAATTAAAATGGCGCTCTCTGGTGTCATTACATCTGCTCCTGCGGTAATTCCAACCAGTCCTCCTAAAATACCATTTAAAAACATGGTTAAATCTAGGTTTTTATACATTATTGTAGACGTTATCATAGCTACAACACCACCTGCTGATGCAGCTAAACAAGTCGTTACTAAGGTTAATGACGTTAATTCTGGATCTGCTGAAAGCACCGAACCTCCGTTAAATCCAAACCACCCTAACCAAAGAATTAAGACTCCTGCAGTGGCTAAAGGAATACTATGACCAGGTATTGCTTGTGGCTTACCATTTTTAAATTTCCCGATACGGGACCCTAATAACCAAACGGCCACTAAAGCAGCCCATCCGCCTACTGAGTGTACTAAAGTAGAACCTGCAAAATCGTGGAATCCTAATTCGTCTAAAAATCCGCCACCCCATTTCCATGATCCAGCAATTGGGTAAATTAATCCAACATATATAACGGTAAAAATCATAAATGCTCCAATCTTCATACGTTCAGCAACAGCTCCAGAAACAATAGTTGCCGCAGTTGCCGCAAACATCCCTTGAAAAAGGAAGTCTGTCCACCATGTATAGCCACCGTCGGCATATTCTGGAGTCATACCATTCTCAGGAGGAGAAATACCAGGAACTATTGATCCTAGATAACCGTTAAACTCTCCCGGGTACATAAGATTAAATCCTACTAAGTAATACAAAAGAAGGCCAGTGGTTATAATAAAAATGTTTTTAAATAATATGTTTATTGTATTTTTTTGTCTAGTTAATCCGATTTCTAAAAATGCAAAACCTAAGTGCATAAAGAAAACCAGTGCTGTACAGATCATCATCCATACATTATTTGTTGTTAATAATTCCATAATTCAATTAATGTGTTAGATGATTATTATTTTAAGGTTTCCCCGCCTTTTTTTCCCGTTCGTATTCTATAGCATTCTTGTATATCTGACACAAAAATTTTACCATCACCTACTTCACCAGTTCCTGCGGAACTTATAATAGTTTGAACCGTTGTTTCAGCAAAATCATCGTTTACTACAATAGATAGGTATCTACGTTGAATATCACTAGTGCTATAAGAAACACCTCTATAAACATGGCCCTCTTTTTCATTCCCTAAACCAGTAACATCCCAGTAAGAGAAAAAGTTAACGCCAACATCGTGCAGTGCATCTTTAACCACACCATACTTGGATTTTCTAATAATTGCTTCAATTTTTTTCATAATAATACTCTGTTTTTTGTTTAGTTAGTTAAAATCAGGAAAATTAGATTCTTTAGTAAATCCAAAAAACCACCCACTTTTAATATTTAAAAGATGCCTTATTTATAAGGCACCTTTCATTTAGTTTAAAATATATAAAATTAATCCTCTTCAATCTCTCTTTGTCTCTTACCTGCATAAGCAATAGAACCATGCTCAGACCAATCAAGACCATCAATCTCTTCTTTTTCAGTAACTCTTAAACCAAGGGTCTTTTTCATGATAAATAAGAATATGAATGATAAACAGATAGCCCAGGCAGCATAAGCTAAAACGCCTATAGCCTGTGCGCCTAATTGAGCAGTGCCTCCCCCATTAAAAAGACCAATACCGGCATCACCATCAACACCCCAAAGACCTATAACTAAAGTCCCCCAAGCTCCTGCAACACCATGAACCGAAATAGCTCCAACGGCATCATCAATTTTTAATGTTTTTTCAATAAATCCTATAGAAAATACTACAAGTAACCCTCCCAATAAACCCGCTAATACAGCACCACCTTCTGTCATGTTACCACATCCAGCAGTAATACTTACAAGACCGGCCAGTGCCCCATTTAAAGTCATACTTAAGTTTGGCTTTCCGTTTTTAAACCATGTGAGCAATAATGCTCCCAGGGCACCGGCAGAAGCGGCTAAGTTGGTTACTAATACTACCTGTGATGCAGCAGTGGCATCATCGCCACCCCAAGCTAATTGAGAACCACCATTAAATCCGAACCATCCTAACCAAAGTATAAATACACCTAAAGTAGCATACATTTGGTTGTGCCCGTGCATTTCAATTGGTTTACCATTAAGGAATTTTCCAATTCTAGGACCTACCATCCACGCAGCAACAAGTGCAGCCCATCCACCTACAGAGTGAACAATAGAAGATCCGGCAAAATCGATGAATTCTGCGGGCATAATACCATCCGTATTATTTAACCAACCACCATTCCATTCCCAACCACCTGCGATAGGGTAAATAATAGCAGTCATAATAATACTAAAAATAGCATAGGTGGTATATTTTGTTCTTCCTGCTATTGCTCCAGACACAATAGTTGCAGCGGTTGCAGCAAATACGGTTTGGAAGAATAAATCAGCAGCACCTTGAGAGAACGTAAAACCTCCCCAGTGAAAAACTCCTCCACCAGAATCAGCGCCATACATTAAAGAATATCCAACAAACCAGAAAGCCAGTGAGCCAACTGCTATGTCCAAGAAATTTTTCATTGCGATGTTAACCGCATTTTTAGAATCCGTCATTCCAGATTCAACTAAGAAAAATCCTGCTTGCATGAAGAACACCAAGATACCTGAAATAAGCATCCATAGCATTCCCATGTCGCCTTTTACAGATTCAGCTAAAGCTTCAACTGCTGAGACATCTTGAATTATAAGGGGCATGTTTAATAAAGACATATTTTATAATTTTTAGGGTTAGTATTAAGAGCATAAAGTTTCTGCCCTATGAGAACAGAAACTTTATTTTATTCTCTTTGTTAGATTTTATTTTTGCGCATTTTTTAGAATGAATAGATAGCAGCTAATACAAATGAGTTTAAGCTTTTCTGAGCAGCTAAGTCTGAATCCAAAAAGAAGTCATCTGAAGCAGAATCTAATCTTAATTCAGGCTTGATAGTTAAATTATCAATAGCAAAACTTCCAGTAAGTGTTACAGCAAAAACATTAGAATCAAGTCCTGTCCCAATTGCGTCAAAACTATCTCCAGGAATAAACGGAACATCGATATCTGTTTGCTCAAAATATTCAGCTCTTAGTCCTATTGTAAAAGTATCAGATGTAGCTAATTGAGGATATAATGCAGCTCCGTAAAAGCCTGGACCATCATCTTCACTAGTCAAGTATGCAGCATTGATTCCCAAAAAGAAAGAATCGGATAAATCAAATCCACCTGTAAAATCTATTTCAGTAAAAGAAGGGTCTAATAAAAAGTTTAAATATTGACCAGCATATCCTAATTGTGCCCCAAATGCATAATCTCCAGTTGGGTTAAATTCGGTTAAATCAGTATCGTTCATGGCAGCTAACATTAAGCTGAAGTCATCACCTAAAGCAATATCAGCTTTTAAGCCCGTATGGCTAAATGGTCCGTAAGAAAATAAATATGATGTACTGTAGTTAAAGTTTGCTGTTGGAGAAATAACCTCGTAACCTAAAAACGTATTGAAGTTACCCATTGTTAAAGTTACAGACTCACTAACATTCCAGTAAGCATATAATTGGTTAACAATATTTCCAGTTGCAGAATACATTGGTGAAGCAAAAACGGCATCTGTACCTCTTGGTCCAAATACTAAATCGGCAACAAAACCAACTTTTTCGCCTTCATAAGCCATTATCACGTTTGCCATACCCAAAGCAAAACCAGGAAGATTTGCAAAAGAGGAGCCAGGAGCTACTGCATCTTCATCATTTGGGGCGTTTAAATTAGCTCTGTAGTATGCATCTACACTACCACTTACAGTAAATGAAGGAGCAGGAGCTTCCTCTTGTGCAAATAAGGCTGTTGCCATAAAAAGCATTGAAAGTGTAATAAGTTTTTTCATAATTTCATAATTTTAGTTATTAATTTTCTTGGTTATTTTCCTTAAGAATGGGTTAAAACTATGTTAAAAAGATTTAAACCCCATAAAAAATAGGGGTAACTTGACTACTTTTATAGATATTATAATTTTAACCCTATTTTTTTGTGGGTATTATGTTTATTTTTTGATTTTTTGATTTTTCAACAACTGGTTAATTTGAATTATTGTCAGTATTTTCAAATCTTTAATGCTATTATTTCCATTAATCTGAAGTTTTATTAAAGTTAATTCATATATCTGCATTTATAGCTAAATATTTATGGATTGAGTATTTATTAAAATATCAGTTTATTATTGATATATACTTATTTTTATCTCGACTTCCCCTCTAAAATCGAAATAATGAAATACCCCTTATTGTATTTCAAAATCTAGTACATATCTTAGCATTTCGACCCAAGTTTTAAACTAAAATTTGTTGATTATGCTGAAGAAACAAGGACTGTATTTACCTGAATTTGAACATGAAAACTGTGGCGCAGGTTTTATTTGTAATCTTAAAGGAGAGAAAACAAATCAAATCATACATGATGCATTAGAAATTCTAGTAAAATTAGAACACCGAGGAGGTGTAAGTGCCGATGGAAAAACTGGTGATGGTGCCGGTTTATTGATTGATATTCCTCACGATTATTTTAAACGTGTTTGCGGCTTTCCTATTCCCGAACAAAGAGCGTATGCTGTAGGAATGGTGTTTTTGCCTAAAATAAGAAATCAATATCAATTTTGTAAAACTACTTTTGAAAAGAAAATTGCCGCTCAAGGACTTTCAGTTTTAGGATGGCGCAAAGTACCTGTAGATTCTACACAATTGGGTGCAATAGCAAAAGCCTCAGAGCCTAATATTGAACAAATTTTTATTGGCAAAACAGAGCCTATTGATGAAGCTACATTTAAAGCTAAATTATATGCAGCTCGTAAAATTACCGAGCATGAAATTAGAAATTCTAAAATATCAGAGAGCTCCTATTTTTACCTGCCTAGTCTATCTACAACCACACTGATATACAAGGGCATTATAATGCCAGAAGATATTGGGCCCTATTATACCGATTTACAACAAATAGATTTGGTTACCCGATTAGCATTGGTGCACCAACGCTTCTCAACCAACACCATGCCCACTTGGGAATTGGCTCAACCATTCCGTTTTATGTGCCAAAACGGAGAGATTAATACCTTACGCGGTAATGTAAGTAGGATGCGTGTTCGTGAAGAAATCATGAAGAGTGAGGTTTTTGGTCCACAAATAGAAAAGCTATTCCCAATTATTCTTCCTGGAAAGTCAGATTCAGCATCCATGGATATGGTGGTAGAATTATTGACCCATACGGGGCGTTCATTACCAGAAATAATGATGATGATGATTCCTGAGGCTTGGGAAAAACACCAAACCATGTCTGAGGAAAGAAAGGCCTTTTACGAATATAATTCTTGTATTATGGAACCTTGGGACGGGCCCGCCTCTGTGCCTTTTACAGACGGCGATTATATTGGTGCGCTGTTAGACAGAAACGGCCTGAGACCATCAAGGTACACCGTTACTAAAAGCGGCAAGTTAATTATGGCTTCTGAAATTGGTGTGGTTGATATTGCCCCAGAAGACATTGAAAGCCATGGCAGATTGAAACCAGGGAAAATGTTCTTGGTTGATATGAATAAAGGGCGCATTATTGAAGATGAAGAAATTAAAAATAAAATTGTTTCTGAACGACCCTATAAAGAATGGTTGGACAAAAAAAGATTGCATTTAAAGGATGTACCATATACAAACGAAAGCTGTCCTATTGAAACCATCGATATTAAAACAAGGCAGCGTTTGTTTAACTATACGTTTGAAGATATTCAAGAAGTTATAACGCCAATGGCTGTAGTTGGCAAAGAAGCTTTAGGCTCCATGGGTATTGATACGCCATTGGCAGTTTTATCAGATAGGCCGCAACTTATTTCAAATTACTTCAAACAATTATTCGCACAAGTAACCAATCCACCATTAGATGGTATTCGTGAAGAAATTGTTACCGACATTAGTTTAAACCTCGGTAAAGACCGTAATATTTTCAGCATTACCGAAAGACAGTGTAGAAAATTAAGAATTCAAAACCCGGTTATTTCTAATGACGATTTAGAAAAAATCAGAAGCATTTCAATAGAATCTTTTAAAGCCGAAACTATTGAAATATTATATCCTAAAGCACAAGGGCTTAATGGTCTTGAAGATGCTTTGGAAGCTATTATTGTTCAAATCACAAAAGCATTAGACCACAAAACAAATATTATTATTTTATCAGACAGAGGTGTTAACCAAGAGTTTGCTCCAATACCTTGTTTATTAGCCTGTTCCTATGTAAACCATCAAATGAACCGTTTGCGTAAGCGTTCTTCTTTTGATATCATTATTGAATCTGCCGAACCACGCGAACCACATCATTTTGCTACCTTATTTGGCTATGGCGCTAGTGCTATAAACCCCTACATGGTTAACGAAATTATCAGAATGCAAGTTAAGGAAGGTTTTATAACCGACATGGACGAGCAAAAAGCTGTAGACAATTTCAATAAAGCTATCGGGAAGGGTATTTTGAAAATAATGAACAAAATAGGAATCTCTACACTAAGGTCTTATAGAGGTTCTCAAATTTTCGAAATTGTAGGTTTCAATTCTCAGTTTGTTGAAAAATACTTTCCTTACACCGCCTCAAGAATTGAAGGTATTGGTTTATATGAAATTGAAAAAGAGATTAATGAACGCTACAAATACGCTTATCCAGACAATTTAATTGACAAACGTTTAGGCTTAAATATTGGTGGCGATTATAGATGGAGACGAAATGGAGAACGTCATTTATTCAATCCAACCACTGTTGCAAAACTGCAACAAGCAGTTAGATTAAGTGATCAATCAGCTTACGATGTGTATTCTAAAGCTATAAACGAGCAGTCTGAAAATTTAATGACCATCCGTGGTTTATTTGAGTTTGACAATTTAGATCCCATTCCCATTGAAGAAGTTGAACCATGGACAGAAATTGTAAAACGTTTTAAAACAGGCGCCATGTCTTACGGGTCTATTTCTCGTGAGGCTCATGAAAATTTAGCCATTGCCATGAACCGTATTGGCGGAAAATCCAATTCTGGTGAAGGTGGTGAAGACAGAAACCGTTTCTACCCAGATGTAAATGGTGATAGCCGTAATTCGGCAATAAAACAAGTCGCCTCAGGGCGTTTTGGGGTGACGTCACATTATTTAACCAATGCAAGGGAAATTCAAATTAAAATGGCGCAAGGGGCTAAACCGGGAGAAGGCGGCCAGTTACCGGGGTATAAAGTATTGCCATGGATTGCCGCAGCACGTAATTCCACACCTTTTGTAGGCTTAATTTCCCCGCCGCCACATCATGATATTTATTCTATTGAAGATTTAGCCCAACTCATATTCGATTTAAAAAATGCTAATCGTGAGGCTAGAATTAATGTAAAATTAGTATCCGAAGTAGGTGTAGGAACCATTGCCGCTGGTGTTGCTAAGGCAAAAGCTGATGTCGTTTTAATCTCTGGTTATGACGGTGGGACAGGAGCTTCTCCTTTAACATCATTAAAACATGCCGGTTTACCATGGGAACTTGGTTTATCAGAAGCACAACAAACTTTAGTTTTAAATAATTTAAGAAGCAGAATAGTTGTAGAATGCGATGGCCAGTTAAAAACAGGTAGAGATGTCGCAATAGCTGCCTTACTTGGCGCTGAAGAATTTGGTTTTGCAACAGCTCCACTTGTAGCTTCGGGTTGTATTATGATGCGTAAATGTCATTTAAATACCTGCCCTGTAGGTGTAGCGACCCAAGATAAAGAACTACGTAAAAACTTTAAAGGCACCCCAGAACACGTTATTAATTTCTTCTTCTATATAGCAGAAGAATTAAGAGGTATAATGGCGCAATTAGGGTTTAGAACGCTTGGTGAAATGGTAGGACAAACACATAAAATAAATGCGAACAGTGCTATTAAACACTATAAAGCTAAAGGTCTAGATTTATCAAGTATTTTACACAGGCCGACCGCATATAAACAAATGACGGTTAAAAATACCGAGAAGCAAGAACACAACTTAGATAACGTTTTAGATTTTACAATCTTAAAAGATTCGCATAGAGCCCTATATAGAAAAGAAAAAATGAATCATGCGTATCCAATAAACAACACAAACCGAACCGTTGGTGCTATTGTTAGTAACGAGATTTCTAAAATATACGGTCACTTAGGCTTACCAGAAGACACATTAAACATAAACTTTACGGGCTCGGCAGGTCAAAGTTTTGGTGCTTTTGGCGCCCATGGTTTAACCTTTAAACTTGAAGGAAACACCAATGACTATCTTGGTAAAGGCTTATCTGGCGCTAAACTTATTGTTAAAAAACCAGCCAAAGCAGATTTCGTTGCAGAAGAGAATATCATTGTTGGTAATGTTTGTTTGTTTGGCGCCGTACAAGGTGAAGCTTATATAAACGGAATTGCAGGCGAACGTTTTGCAGTTCGTAATTCGGGTGCAACAACAGTTGTAGAAGGTGTTGGCGATCACTGCTGTGAGTATATGACTGGTGGAAAAGTTATTGTTTTAGGCAGTACAGGTAGAAACTTTGCTGCTGGAATGAGTGGTGGTATAGCCTATGTTTACGATCCGGAAAATAAATTTGTAAACGGATTATGTAATACAGAAACCATTGAGTTTGAAGATATTTTAGAGGAAGACGCTGCTGATTTAAAAAGCTTAATTGAGAATCATGAATTGTACACAGATAGTAAACTTGCTACTAGGCTATTAAAAGATTGGGATACAAGTTTAAGCAACTTTGTAAAAGTAATGCCAACAGAATATAAACGTGCTTTAAAACGTATTGAGACTGAAGAACCAATGGTAGAAGAATTAACAACAGCATAATGTCATGGGAAAAGTAACCGGATTTAAAGAGTTTGAAAGACAAGATGAAACATACGCGCCTGTAGAAGACCGTGTAAAACATTATAAAGAGTTTACCGTACCTTTAAGTGAAGAAGAAATAACAAAACAGGGCTCACGTTGTATGGATTGTGGCATACCATTTTGTCATAGTGGTTGTCCATTAGGGAATCTAATTCCAGATTTTAACCATATGGTTCACCAAGGGGAATGGCAAAAAGCGTCTTGGATATTACATTCAACAAACAATTTTCCAGAATTTACAGGGCGATTATGCCCTGCTCCATGTGAACAATCATGTGTTTTAGGTATTATAGAAGACCCTGTATCTATAGAAAATATTGAAAAAATGATTGTTGAACGCGCCTTTAAAGAAGGTTGGATAAAACCGCAACCGCCAAAAACCAGAACAGGCAAAACGATTGCCGTTGTTGGCTCTGGACCAGCAGGTTTAGCAGCAGCACAACAATTAAACAGAGCTGGACACACCGTTACTGTTTTTGAAAGAGATGACGAAATTGGTGGATTATTACGCTACGGTATTCCAAATTTCAAAATGGAAAAAGAAATTATCGATCGTCGTTTAGCTATTCTAGAAGCTGAAGGTATTACCTTTAAAACCAATGTAAATGTTGGCGTAAACTATCCTGTAAAAGAATTAAGATCATTTGATGCAGTGGTTCTTTGTGGCGGTGCTACAGAAAGAAGAAGCTTACCGACCCCAGGCATTGATTCTGATGGTGTTGTGCAGGCCATGGATTTTTTAACCCAGCAAACCAAAGTATTGTTTGGGAAAAAGGTAGAGAACCAAATCATGGCAACCGATAAAAATGTCATTGTTATTGGTGGCGGAGATACCGGTTCCGATTGCATTGGCACATCAAACCGTCATGGCGCCAAATCGGTAGTTAATTTTGAAATTATGCCAAAACCTCCAGGGCATCGTTCCCCAACTACGCCTTGGCCTTATTGGCCGCTTCAATTAAAAACATCATCGTCTCATAAAGAAGGTGTTGAAAGAAATTGGTTAATAAACACCAAAGAATTTGTTGCCGATAAAAACGGAAAATTAA
>TARA_R110002049_G_scaffold61662_3_pt1 | contig 16864 bp, 14 predicted proteins | sample TARA_R110002049 | Tara Oceans TARA_R110002049 (sample SAMEA4396941) | marine metagenome | biome: Polar Biome; feature: [SRF] surface water layer (ENVO:00010504); material: water (ENVO:00002006), including particulate matter (ENVO:01000060) such as... | depth 5 m | reverse complement strand
CACGAAGTTGAACTCAGGTCCGCTGATATCGATGTCCGCGCGATCCTGAACGAACCGGAGTGCCTGGTCGGTGGGAACGAGATCGTCGACTGGCAAGGATTGGAGCGGTCGACGGCTGTCCGCCTGGTACAAGGCTTCAAAGATGCGGCCAGCGTTGTTTGATAGCCGATCGCTCTCATAGGACGCGCCCATGGGACAGCGCCAGATTTGAAGCGGCGGTTCCACCGGCCAAGGCGTAATTCGTCGAATGAATTCGGCTCGGGCTCGGGCGCAAGGGACGGAAGCGGGCCAACCGCCAGAAAGACACAAGAGGATCGCGCAATCGATCGGGTATGTCTGCGCTCGGGCGGACATCGGTAGCGAAAGACCAGTCACGGTTAAAGCAACTGCGACCGAGGGGAGGAGCTTCTTGATCAGATAGTGCATGCTGCGGAACCTCCGTGAGAGGAGTCCAGCATACATACGATAATATACTATCACAACACCAAGTATAAAGTCGCATAATGAAGTTTATGTTAAGTACGTTCGAATGTCCACTTCTATAAACCTCGACAATGCCCGTGCGCCGGTTCAGGGCGCGCGGGACCTGCGGGCCATCGCCGCGCGGGGCGTGCCCGCCGGACAGTTGCGGATCGGTGCGACGGCCAGCGCGATGACCCGGCTGTTGCCCGACCTAATCGCGAAGCTGAGCGCGCAATGGCCGGAGATCGAATATTTTGCCCAACCCGATTCGTCTTTCGAACTCTACCACTAGGTGACCCGGGGCGAGCTTGATGCGGCCCTGATCGTCAGGCCGACCTTCGCTCTTCCCAATACGGTGGAGTGGGCCGCGATCCAGGACAAACCGCTGATTCTGATCGGCCCTTCGGACATGCCGGAGGCGCTGCTTGCGCAGCTTTTCTCGTGCTACCGCTTCATCCGGTACGACCGCAATCAATGGGTGGGGCGGACAGATTGTCGACCAGCTCCTGCGCGTTGAGGGGATCGAGGTGCAGGAATGGCTGGAGCTCGATGCGCTGGACGCCTTAGCAGCGCTGGTCGACCTTGGCCTTGGCATCGCGATCGTTCCCGATTGGGCACCGCTTTGGCCGGAAAGGCTAATCCTCGGAAAGCGACAACTCCCCGCTGGGCTGCTCTGTCGGACCGGCGTTCTCTCGAGCAGGAAAAGCGCTCGTAAGTCAGCGCTTGAAGCCTTGGTTCAGGTAATCGGAAATCGGATAAAGCGCGGTGACGCCTTGACAGCTCTCCGCTCGCATCAATTCATCCCGGTCCGCAGAAAGACCGCGAATCCACCGTGGCGGAAACCTCGCACTTGACCGAAAACAGTTCCGATCCGAGCTGACAGGCCAACCAGCTGGACCTCCGGCCGCGAATGCATCGGCTGGCGGACGCGCGATGACGTCAGCCGGACCTGCGTCATCGGTCACCGCTTACTGCAGCGGGAACAACGCGATCGCGGGAAACGCATAGACCAGGGCAACCGCAACTAGCATCATGATGACGAAAGGCGCGCAGCCCTGGAAGATGATCTTCAACGAGATGGCCTGATCTTCCAGTGCCCCCTTGACCACAAAGGCGGACAGTCCAAGCGGCGGCGTGAGAAGCCCGGTTTCGACAGCGATGATGGTGATGATGCCCAGATGTATGGGATCGAATCCGAGCGCGATCGACGGCACCAGGACAATGGGAACGCAGATCAGGATGATCGACGTGGCATCCAGGATCATCCCGAGCAGCAGCAGAACCAGCACATACAGCGAGATGAACAGGAGCGGTGTCATATCGGTGTTCTGCAACAGCGACGCGACCGACCCCTGAACGCCGACGAAGGTGAGCATCCGGCTGTACATGCTCGCCGCGACGACGAGAAACAGGATCGTGACCGTGACATAGCCCGTTTCGACCAGGACCCGCCAGATCTGGCGCAGGGTGATCCTTCGGTTCAGGCCGGCGATGACAAGCGCGCCCCACGCGGCGACGGCGCCCGCCTCGGTCGGGGTGAAGATGCCGCCGTAGATCCCGCCCAGCATCAGCGCGGCCAGCGCGGCGAGCGGCGCGATAGCTGACAGCGCTCGGGCCAAAGAATACGAGTTTGTGTCGGTTTCGTCCTTCGGATCGCCGACGAAGCCGCGCCAGAACAGCGCCATGCCGATGATCCCCAGGCAATAAAGACCGGCCAGCAGCAGACCGGGACCGATCCCGGCGAGGAAGAGCTTGCCGATGGATTGCTCGGTCGTGATTCCGTAGATGATGAGCAGCAGGCTCGGCGGGATCAACATGCCGAGAACGGAACTGCCCGCCACGACCCCGACCGCGAACCGCGGCTTGTAGCCGAGACGCAGCATCTCGGGCACGGCAATGCGGGTAAAGACGGCGCCTGCGGCGATACTCGTGCCACTGACAGCAGCGAAGATGGCGTTGGAGACAACTGTCGCGATCCCAAGCCCGCCGGGAAGACGCCGCAGGAGCCGCGCGGCAAGCTGGAATGCGTCGCGCCCGAATTCCGCGGCAGAAACGATCAGGCCCATGAAGACGAACAGGGGAACGACCGCGAATTCATAGCTCTTCAGCGACTCGAAGGCGGCAATGTAAAGCAGGTTGCCGGCAAGGCTGACATTTCCGGTGATCATCCAGACACCGACGAAGGAGACGCCGCCCAGGGCAATCGCCACATAGACGCCCAGGTAGACCAGCAGGAAAATCAGACCTATGGAGATGGCCCCGATGACAAGGCTCGTCACGATGACGCGCCTTTCCCGGTCGCTTGAGCCAGGTGGCGTGCCGCCAACACCAAAGCGTAGAGGGCCCCAAGCGCGCATCCGATCAGGATCGCAAGCCGTACCGGCCAGAGAGGTGCGGTGAAATCGCCGAGCGCGCCGATATATTCGTTCGTCCGCCAGCTTTGCAGGAACGGGCCGGTCCCGAACCTGACCAGGACCGCCATAAGGAGAAACATCAGGATATCGTTGATCAGTTCCAGGGGCGCGGCAAGGCGGGGCCGGGAGGCCAAAGCCTGCAACACTCCGTCAGAACGCAGCATTCGCCCGCTTCGGATCGCCTGCGGCAGTTGCAGGAACACCACCGCGACGATGGTGACGCTGGCAATCTCCGCGACCCCGCGGACCGGCGTATTGAAGAGGGACCGGCCAAGAATATCCGCGCCGATCAGGACCATGAGAAGCAGGACCACAATCCCCCCGAAGGCGCTGAGAGCTTCCAGAAACAAGCCGGGTGCGGCTTTCACCGACCCGGCTTTCTTGGTCGCTTCGTTCATTCCGACCACGAACGCAGCGGTGTGGCACCGAGGGCTTTCGTCTCGCTCTCCAGCGATTTCAGGACATCACTGCCGGGCAACCCCTGGCCGTCGATCGTCGCGGCCCATTCCTGGGCAATATTGGGAATTGCGTCGGCCCATTCCCGCCGCGCGTCATCCGACCATTCGGTAATCGTCGCACCGGCTGCGGCCATCAGGTCAAGATGCTTGGCCATGCCCACATCGATCGCCGTCATCAGATCGACCGAATAGGTGTTGGCCGCGGTCATCAGGGCGGTCTGAACCTCTTCCGGCAGCGAGCCGAGCTTGGCCGTGTTCATGGCAATGGTGCTGCACCATTGAGCGCCCAGGCTGACCTTCACGAAATTGGGGGCGACCTCGAAGTATTTCCCGGGATAAGCCGCCGATGTCAGCACAAGAACGCCATCGGCAATGCCGGACTGGATGCCCTGGTAATATTCGCTCATGTTGCCGGCCACGGCGACCATGCCCGTATCGCGCAGCCAGTTGGCTGTCGGGCCGGGCGCGTAGATGCGGCGCCCTTTCAGATCGGCAAGGGATTCCGCCGGCTCGGTCAGCATCAGGTTGTAGTTGTCGCAGATGCTCCCCGGCGACAGCACCGTCGCACCATATTCATCCCATGCCGCCTTGAACGCCGGATTGCCCGCGCGGACCGTGACCATCGCCTCGCGGATCACTTCGTGATCGGGTGTGATGAACGGCGCTTGATACGTGACCTGTTCGAGCGGCAGTTGCGAGGCGGAAAACAGGGTCGGAACGAAGGCGACATCGATCACGCCCTGCTGCAGCGCCTGCAATTCGCTCCCGGTCTTGACCAGGGTGCCGCCGTAGGCCTGCAGCCAGTTGATGCTGTGTTCATCTCCGGCCTCTTTCAAAAGACGTTCGACTTCCGGGACAAAGACCTTCCCGAGGAACGCCACATGCGGAAAGACCTCCGGATGACCCGTTGCCAACGTAAGATTGAATGTATCGGCAGTGGCCACTCCCGGACCTCCGCCAAAGACTGCGGCCATCACGGCCGCGACGTATCTGAATTTCATGTCGTCCTCCCTCAACGCATGTTCCGGATGGCTTTTCCGACAGCGGCCGGGTCAAATCCGGAAGGTCTCCTGACGGAAAGTCTTGAGCCGATCAATAGATTTGTCAACGAAAAATATATTTGTTAGAAGTGGCGTGACAATCGACAGGGATGTTTGGGGCGTTCCAAGAGGATATCTTGCCGTTACGTGGGTGAAGGAGCCGTGACATGAGCCAGCCGACCAAAGCCGACCAGGTCTATCACGGCCTGAAGAAAGCCATTCTTGCCTGTGAGTTGCCGCCGTCCTCGAAGATCAAGATCAACGACGTGTGTACCCGCCACAACGTCAACCTTGGCGCGGCGCGGGAAGCCCTGTCGCGTCTGGCCGCAGACGGCATGGTCCGGATGGAACCGCAGAAGGGCTTTTCCGTCTCTCCGATTTCCCGCAAGGAACTGACCGATCTGACCGAAGCGCGCGTTGCGCTTGAGGAAATGTGCCTGGCGCAGTCCATCCGTCTGGGCGACGTAAAATGGGAAGCCGCAGTCGTCGCCGCCTATCACGAACTCAGTCGCATCCCGGAACGCAGCGCAGAGGACGGCGAAGTGATGAATGATGACTGGTCCAACGCTCACGCGGAGTTCCATCGCACTCTGGTGGCGGCCTGTCCGAACCAGTGGCTGCTCAGGCTGCGCGAAACGCTCTATCTTCAAAGCGAACGTTATCGCCATTGGAGCGTTTCGCTGTTCTCAAGCGGTCGTCCGAGGAACGTGGACGACGAACACCGCGCCATCATGGAGGCGGCAACCCGTCGGGACGAAATCGCCACCCGTTCCTATATTTCAACGCATTTCCGCCGGACGACAGACGACCTTCTGGCCATGGCCGAAGCCGCCCGCCGCGAAATTGCCTAGTCCCGCTCTCAGTCCGCCAAGCGGAGAGCCAACTTGGCAAAGCGGTCGACATAGGCCTGGATGAAGGCGCGCGTCGCATCGTTGGACACTTCGCCGGTATCCGAGATCAGATCCGGCTTGCTGAACGAAACGTAAGCTTCGGCCGGCACGACCATGACGCCAAGAACGGACAGGATCTGACGCAGGTGCTGCTGTCCGACGGCGGTCCCGATCGCACCCGGTGTTGTTCCGATCATGCCCGCCGTCTTGCCGGCCCAGACATTCCTGTCCATGGGCTTTGAGCCCCAGTCGATGGCATTCTTCAACATGCCGGGAATCGAACGGTTGTATTCGGGCGTGACAAAGAAGGCGCCCTGTGCCTCGCTGATCTGGTCGGTGAACCGGGTCACCCCTGCGGGGCGCGCGGATTCGAAGTCGCCGTTGTAGTGGGGAAGATCGTCGATCCGTACCCGATCGAACTGGAGCGTATCCGGTGCCAGCGATTCGACAGCGCGTGCGAGTTTCTCGTTGAGTGAACCGGTGCGGACGCTGCCGACGAGCATCGCTATTTTCAGCTTGGACATGTTTTTCGACTCCTGTTTTGCTATTGCGCCCGATAGGCATACTCTCCTCCGACGCGACATAAAATATATTTTTTGTTGACACCGCCCCCTCCCCCTCTCAGTCTGTGCCTACACAAGGCGGGAGGTGCGGTGTGAAATTCGCGTCGATTACGAACGGTGCACGATCCGGCATCGCGATTGCAACAGACGACACGGGTCTGAAGGGCCTCTTCGAGGGCGAATCCGGGTATCCCGGCAGTCTCGACGATCTGGTGGCGTCCGGGGCCGGGTCGCTGACAGCGGCGGGCAAGGCCCTGCAAGGCGCGCCGGCGCTGGATGCGGAACAGGTGACGTTCCTGCCACCGCTGCGTCGGGCGGGCAAACTGCTGTGCATCGGGCTGAACTATGCAGATCATTCCGCAGAGGGCGGTTTCGCCGTGCCCGACTATCCGACCGTCTTCGCGCGCTTCAACACGTCTCTGGTCGGCCATGGTCAGCCGCTGATCAAGCCGCAAGCATCCGATCAGTTCGACTACGAAGGCGAGGTCGTCGCCGTGATCGGCAAGTCCGGGCGCCATATCTCGAAAGAGTCGGCTTTGGACCACGTCATCGGCTATTCGCTGTTCAACGACGCGACGGCGCGGGATTTCCAGATGCGGACGCCGCAATGGACTGTCGGCAAGAACTTCGACGGAACCGGAGCGTTCGGCCCATACCTCGTGACCTCGGAGTCGCTTCCTTCGGGATGCGCCGGGATCAGTCTGGAGACCCGGCTCAATGGCGAAGCGGTCCAGTCCGCTTCGACCGACTCACTGGTCTTCGATATCGCGACGCTGGTGTCGACCCTCAGTGAGGCCATGACACTCGAGCCCGGCGACATCATCATAACGGGCACCCCGGCTGGGGTGGGGTTCGCACGCAAACCCCAGCTTTTCATGAAAGCCGGCGATGTCTGCGAGGTTGAGGCGACAGACCTTGGCGTCTTGTCCAACCCCGTCGCCGACGAATAACGGCCATTGTTTCAAGGGAGGAATGCAGCATGGAAAACGCTGGAACCAAGAACCCCGTCCTGCACCACGTCAATCTGAAGACATCGCGGCTTCAGGAAATGATCGACTGGTATCGCACCGTTGTCGGGACCGAACCGCTGCATCAGTTCGAGGGCGGGTCGTGGTCGTCCAACGACGAAGCCAATCACCGGATCGCGCTGATCACCTCGCCCGAGGTCACGGACGATCCGGAGAAGGTCACCCGGTCCGGGATGCATCACATGGCTTTCGAATACGAGACGCTGGATGACCTTCTGGTGAATTTCGAGCGTCTGGCCGGGCTCGGCATCAAGCCGCATCTGACGCTGGATCACGGGATGACGACGTCTTTCTATTACCTCGACCCCGATCAGAACAGCGTCGAGCTGCAATGTGACAATTTCGGAGACTGGAGCAAGTCCAGTGACTTCGTTCGCACGTCCCCGCAGTTCAAGGCCAACCCGATCGGCACCCCCGTGGACCCCGCCGCGATGATCAAGGCACGGCGGGCCGGGGCCAGTATGCAGGAGGTCCAGAAACGGGCTTATGGCGGAGAGTTTCCCCCGTCGGAGCCGATGGACCCGCGTCTGCCCTTCCCGATCGAGATGTAGCTAGGTCGCGCTCCAGCGCCGCAACGCATCGGAGCTCGTGATCGTCGTTGACGCCCGAATTTCCGAGGGCGTACCGGAAAATCGGGGGGCCGGCGCGGGATGATGCCTGCCATCGATCGTGACGAAGGTTTCACGCTCGGCATTCTGGGCGGCGGTGAACGCCTCGTCCAGCGACAGGACGGGTGTCACACAGGCGTCCGTGCCCTCGAAAACGGCCATCCATTCGTCCCGCGTGCGCGATGCGAAGATGGCTGCGAACTGGTCCTTCATGCGCGGCCAGCCGACGGGATCGTATTGATCGACCGTGCCCGGATCAATGCCGAGGCCGTCCAGAAGCGCTGCGAAGAACGGCGGCTCAAGTGCGCCGACCGCGACATGTCCGCCATCCGCGCAGGCGTAGCAGCGATAGAACGGTCTGCCACCGTCCAGCAGATTGTCGGCCCGCCGCCCGGTCCAGCTTCCGCCTTGGCGCAGTGCGATGAACAGACTCAGAAGCATGGCCGTTCCATCGGTCATGGCCACATCGACCACCTGCCCTGCCCCGGCCCGTTGCGCCGACATCATCGCCGCCGTGACACCAAGTGCCAGGAACATCGCCCCGCCGCCGTAGTCGCCCACAAGGTTCAGCGGCGGCTCCGGCGGGCGTCCCGGACTGCCCATGAGCCCGAGCGCGCCCGCCATCGCGATGTAGTTGATGTCGTGCCCCGCCCGCATTGCCATGGGTCCGGACTGTCCCCAACCCGTCATCCGGCCGTAGACCAGACGGGGATTCCGGGTCATGCAGATTTCCGGACCAAGGCCGAGGCGCTCCATCACGCCGGGCCGGAACCCTTCGATCAGCGCGTCGGCCTTTCCTATCAGGTTCAGGGCGGTGGCGCGGTCGGTGTCGGACTTGAGGTCAAGCACAAGCCCGGCCCGGCCGCGATGCAGGATCGACTCGCCCAGATCCTCGTAGGCCGCCTGCCCGCCCTTGCGGGCGATCCGGATGATGTCGGCGCCCATGTCAGCCAGGATCGTGGCGGCCAGGGGCACCGGCCCGATGGCGTCCATCTCGACGATACGCAGCCCGTTCAGGGGTCCCATGGCATCCTCCTAGATCCGGTTCGCGGCGCCGCTGCGCGCCACGCCAAGCACCGCATCCAGCGCGCCGTCGACGCGCAGGTTGATGCCCGAGATGTGGTCCGATTCGCGCCCGGCAAGAAAGCGGATCGCGCGCGCCAGATCCTCTGGCCGGCCGACCCGCCCCATGGGGATGTCCTGCCCGCGCGCCTCGCGCACGGCCGGATCGTCATAGGCGGCCGCGGTCATCGCGGTATGGGTCGGCCCCGGAGAGACGCAGTTGCACCGGATACCCGCCGGGCCCCATTCCCCCGCCATCTGGCGAACCAGCATGATCAGCGCCGCCTTGCTGGTCGAATAGGCGCCAAGTGGAATAGCGGGATGGTCCGCAGCCGAGGACGCCGTGGCGACAATCGCGCCGCGACTGGTCGACAGATGGGGATAGGCCGCCTGACCCAGCATCAGCGTCGCGCGGACATTCACCGCCATCATCAGGTCAAAGGCAGCGGCATCCAGTTCGGCCAGCGGCACCCGGTGAATGGCGCCGGCATTGCTGACGAGGGCCTGAAGCGATCCGAACCGGCGGATGGCCGCGTCCACGATGGCAGCGCCCGCCCCCGGGTCGGACAGATCGGCGGTGGCAATCTCGATCTCGGCGCCAAGGTCGGCAAGGGACGCGGCCGCCTTCCTCAGACCCTCCGCATCGCGATCCGCCAGAAGCAGCTGCGCCGGTCCTTCGCCAAGCGGTTGTGTTGCGAAAAGCTCGGCTGTGGCAAGCCCGATACCGCTGGCCGCGCCGGTGATGATGACGGACATCTGTGCCCTCCTTCTGATTACCCCGACACAACAGCGCGAAGGGCTGTTTCGCACCTGTCGGGCGATAGGTGTCGCACGCCTGCGGTCCGGCTAGCGTTCCCATGTGCAGCACGGGAGAAGAAGATGAACAAGGTCACGGCTGGTCAAGGTTTTGCCCAGAATTTCGGGCAGGAAGATACTCTGGCGGAGCTGTTGCTAAGGCGGTCCGATGAAAGCCCCGATCTGAAGTTTGCAATCTTTCCCGACGGAGCGACCTGCCTAGCCGACCTGCGCTCTCGCGCTTTGGACTTTGCGCGGGGACTAATCGGGATCGGCTTGAAGCCCGGTGAAAAAGTCGCGATCCTCATGCCCAATTGCATCGATTATATGATCGCGCATTTTGGTATTCAACTTGCCGGCGGTGTCGGCGTGCTGCTCAATGCGCGTGCGCGCAGTCTAGATCTCAATCATGCCGTCGAACTGAGCGATGCCGTATTCTTGGTCACTACATCGGACTACGACGATGCGGTGAACTTCCGTGAAACACTTCAGGATACCTATCCCGGACTCGCTACTGCCGAGGCCGGCGTCGAACTTTCACTCAGAAACGCTCCGTCACTCAGGCATCTGGTGCTGTTCGGCGGCACCTCTTGGCCGGCAGCCTTTTCGGCCGTGGATTTTGTGGCCCGTGCCCGAGGTGTGTCGGACGACCAGTTGGACGAGGCGCGGCGCGACCAGAGCAGGGAGGAGACAGCGGTTATGTACTTCACCTCCGGCACGACCTCGCGGCCGAAGGCGTGCGAGATCAGCCATGCCGCCCTGCAGCGGTCGTGGTCAATCTTCACGCGCACGGTCGGGCTGAAAGCGGGTGAAAAGGTCTGGGTGCCCATGCCCTTCTTCCACTCCGGCGGAATCGGTCTCATGGCGGGACTTCTGGCGGACGGCGCCCGTATCGCCAGCGCGGCGCATTTCAATGCGTCGGACGTGGTCGACATGATCCGCGACCACAGGATCGAACATCTCTATCCGGGGTTCCATCTGCTGGCCGAGCCGGTCTTAGAGCACAGTCGTTTCTGCGCAGAGGCCTTTCCCTTCATCCGGTCGATGGTGGTGATCGGCCCCCTCGGAACCGTGCGCAAACTGGCCGCCCGCTTGCCGGAGGGCACGCCTGTGCTTAACCTTTACGGGCTGTCCGAGGCCGCGGGCCTTGTGACACTGGCCGCCGCTGAAGACCCCGAAGAGATACGTCTGACACGCGCAGGCGGAGAGCTGCCGGGGATCGAGGTCATGATCGCGGACCCCGCCACCGGCGCCCCACTTCCCGCAGGCACGAACGGTGAAATCCTGTTCCGTGGGGGGGGCGCGTTCCGCGCCTACTACAAGGCCCCGGACGAAACGGCAAAGACGATCCGCCCTGATGGCTTCGTGCGCACGGGCGATCTTGGCAATGTTGATTGTGATGGCCGGCTGGAATACGTCGGACGGATCAAGGACATGATCCGGGTCGGCGGAGAAAACGTCGCGGCGGCAGAGATAGAAAGCTATCTTTCGGCGCATCCCGGCGTGGCGAACGTGCAGGTCGTCGGCAAGCCCGAAGACAGGCTGGGCGAAGTTCCGGTCGCTTTCGTCGAACTCAAACCCGGTTCCGAGGCCACCGAAGCTGAGCTTGTCGATTTCGTTCGCGGCAAGATCGCCCGGTACAAGATCCCCGCAGAGGTCCGGTTCGTCACGGAATGGCCGATGTCGGCCACGAAAATCCAGAAATTCAAACTGAGGGAGCTGCTGTGATCACACCGGCCCGTCTTGCGATAGGTGAACGCAGCCGTTGCTGCGCTATCAAGATCACAACACTCCCGAACCAAGGAGGCCGAGATGCCCGAAGCTTTTATCTATGATGCCGTCCGATCGCCACGCGGCAAGGGCCGTTTGGACGGCGCGCTGCATGAAATAACCGCCGTCGACCTGGCGGCGCAGGTTCTGGGCGCGGTCCGCGACCGGAACGGTCTGGACACCAAGCTACTGGATGACGTCATTCTTGGCTGTGCGCAGCCGGTCGGCGAACAGGGCGGCAACATCGGCCGCGCCGCCGTGCTGGTGGCCGACTATGACGAAGGCGTTGCGGGACAGCAGGTCCACCGGTTCTGCGCCTCTGCGCTGGAGGCGGTGAATACGGCCGCCGCGCATATCATGGCCGGCCAGTCGGACGCGGCCATCGGCGGAGGCGTCGAATGCATGTCGCGCACCTATATCGGGGCCGATACCGGTGCATGGACCGCTGACCCCTGGGTCAATTACCACCAGTACTTCGCCCCGCAGGGAATCGGGGCCGACATGATCGCCACGCTGGACGGATACAGCCGCGAATACGTCGACGGCTATGCCGTGGAAAGCCAGAAGCGCGCGGCCGCGGCCTGGCAGGGTGGACGGTTCTCCAAATCCATCGCACCGATCAGGGATGCGATCGGTGACGTGATCCTTGATCATGACGAATACATGCGGCCCGGCACGACGATGGAGGGCCTTGCCTCGCTCAAGCCTGCCTTCACGGCGCTTGGCGAAAAGGGTGGGTTCGACAAGGTCGGAATGATGCGCTACCCCGAGATCGAGCGGGTTAACCACGTTCATACCGGCGGCAACTCCTCCGGCATCGTCGACGGGGCTTCGGCCGTGCTGGTCGGCAGCGAAGCGTTCGGAACCGCCTCCGACATGAAGCCGCGTGCTCGGTTCCGGGCCTTTACCTCCATCGGGTCGGAGCCGACGATCATGCTGACCGCCCCGGCGGATGTCTCGCGCAAGACGCTCAAGCGGGCCGGCATGACGGTGGACGACATCGATCTGTTCGAGATCAACGAAGCCTTCGCCTCTGTTGTCCTGCGGTTCATGCGCGAGCTCGACCTTGATCCCGAAACCGTCAACGTCAACGGCGGCGCGATTGCCATGGGCCACCCGCTTGGCGCCACGGGGGCGATGATCCTTGGCACTGTCCTGGACGAGCTTGAGAGGAGGGACCTGAACACCGCCCTGATCACGCTCTGCGCCGGCAACGGCTTGGGGACGGCCACCATCATCGAACGCGTCTGACGAAAGAAATCGACATGAAACACATCCGCTACGCCGTCGAGAACGGCATCGCCACACTGACGCTCGACAATGCCGATGAGTCGATGAACCTCGTCTCGCCCGAGTTCATTGCCGAGTTCACCGAGGCCGTCGACAAAGTCGCCTCGGACGACGCCGTCACGGGGGCGATCGTGACATCGGCCAAGCCTGCCTTCATGGCAGGGGCCGACCTGAAGTTCGTGGGCACCGCCTATGACCGGGGCATGAGCAAGGCCGATGTAGTCGCCTTCTGCAAGGCGCCGAGCGACATGCACCGGCGTATGGAAACCTGCGGCAAGCCTTTCGTCGCCGCCATGAACGGTCTGGCGCTTGGCGGGGGATTCGAGCTGGCACTCGCCTGTCATTACCGTATCCTCGTCGACGATCCCAAGGCGGTCGTCAGCCTGCCCGAGGTCAATCTCGGCCTTCTGCCCGGATCCGGCGGGACGCAACGCCTGCCGCGGATGCTGGGCACTGAACGTGCGTTGGACCTGTTGCTGTCCGGGCGCTCGGTCGGCCCGCAAGAGGCGCTGAAGCTTGGCCTTGTGGACGAAGTCGTCCCCGCCGGGACACAGATCGACGCGGCAATAGCCTGGCTTGCGACCGGTCCCGAGGCGACCAAGCCATGGGACAGGAAAGGCTACCAGCCGCCCGCGGCGCTTGGTGTGCTGGACATGAAGACGGCCACGATACACACGATGACCGCGGCCTCGCTCTCGGCCAAGACCTGGCACAACTATCCTGCCCCGATCGCCATCGAAACCGTGGTCTTCGAAGGGATGCAGCAGCCGTTCGACCGGGCGCAGGCGCTGGAGAACAAGTATTTCGCCCGCCTGATAACCGATCCCGTATCGCGCAATATCATCCGCACGACGTTCCTGAACAAGGGCAAGAACGACGCGCTGACGATGCGACCGGCGGGCGTACCGACCTATACGGTCAGGAAGCTGGGCGTTCTGGGTGCGGGCATGATGGGCGCGGGCATTGCCAATGTCGCGGCGACCGCCGGTATCGAGGTCATATTGATCGACGCCACCCAGGACAATGCCGACAAGGGCAAGGCCTACTCGCAAAAGGTTCTGGGCCGCATGGTCGAAAAGGGCAAGCGCACGCAGGAGGCCGCCGACGCGGTCCTCGCCCGGATCACGGCGACCACGGACTATGCCCTGCTTGAAGGGGCCGACCTGATCATCGAGGCGGTGTTCGAGGATACCGCCGTAAAGGCCGAGGTGACGAAGAAGGCCGCCGCCGTGCTGCCGGATACCGCGCCTTTCGCGTCCAACACGTCGACCCTGCCGATCTCCGCCCTGGCGGAAAATTTCCCGCGCCCTGCGGATTTCATCGGCCTGCACTTCTTCTCTCCGGTCGACCGGATGGGGCTGGTCGAGGTGATCATGGGGAAAAAGACTTCGGATCAGACGCTGGCGCGGGCGCTGGATTTCGTCAAACAGATCCGAAAGACGCCGATCGTGGTCAACGACAGTCGCGGCTTCTACACCAGCCGCGTGTTCCAGACCTTCATCCATGAAGGCATGGCGATGCTTCGGGAAGGCGTCAAACCCGCGATGATCGAGAACGCGGGCAAGATGGCCGGTATGCCTGTCGGCCCGCTCATGGTGACCGACGAAGTGTCCATCGAACTGCCGCTGATGATCGCCGATCAGGCCATTGCGCAGGAGGGCGACGCCTATCGCAAACCGGTGTCCTACGACGTGATGACGAAAATGATGAACGATCTGGGGCGTCCGGGGCGCAAGGGGAATGCCGGCTTTTACGAATACGCGGAGGACGGGTCCAAGCGGCTCTGGCCCGGCCTGGCGGACCACTTCCCCGTTGCGGACAAGCAGCCGGAGTTTGCGGAGCTAAAGAAGCGGCTTCTTTACATTCAGGCTCTGGAAACCGTTCGCTGCCTGGAAGAAGGCGTTCTGACCCGGGCAGAAGACGGCGACATCGGCTCTGTTCTGGGCTGGAGCTTTCCGACTTACACGGGCGGAACCATGTCCCTGATCGACACCGTCGGCGTCGCGGAATTCGTGGCCGAATGTGACGGGATGGCGCAGAAGTACGGTGAACGGTTCAAACCGTCCCCATGGCTTCGAGACCGGGCCTCGGGCGAGGTCAAGCTCTATGGCTGATATCGGCATGAAGCGGAGCATATTCGACGCCGAGCATGACCAGTTCCGGGATACGGTGCGGCGGTTCTTCCAGAACGAGATCGGTCCGTATGCGGAGCGGTGGCGCGAACAGGGCCATGTCGATCGCGAGGCCTATACCAAGGCGGGGGCGCTTGGGCTGCTGCTGACATGGGCAGATGAACAATACGGTGGCGCCGGGGTAAATGACCTGCGCTACGAACAGATCGTGTCGGAAGAAAACATGCGGCACGGCGATCCCGGTTTCTACATCCACCTCCATTCGAACCTTGTCGCGCCCTATCTGGGCGGGCTGGGAACCGAAGAGCAGAAGCAGCGCTGGCTGCCCAAATGCATCACCGGCGAGACCATCCTCGCCATCGCCCTGACCGAGCCGCACGCTGGCAGCGACATGGCGGCGATGCGGACAACGGCGGTCGAGGATGGCGACGACTGGGTGCTGAACGGGTCCAAGACCTATATCTCGAACGGGCAGCTTGCCGATCTGGTGATCGTTGCCGCCCGCACGTCCAAGACCGAACGTCACGGGGTCGGGCTATTTGTGGTCGAGGCCGGCATGGAGGGGTTCGAGAGAGGCCAGAAGCTCAAGAAGATGGGATTGGAATCGCAGGACACGTCAGAGCTGTTCTTTGAAAACGTCCGTGTTCCCAAGGCCAATCTTCTGGGCGAGTCGAACCGCGGTTTCCACTATCTTACGGATTTCCTGGCCGGAGAACGGGTGGTCGCGGCCATCGCGGCCGTGGCCGCTGCGCAGACCGCTTTCGACCTCACGCTCGATTACGTGACAGAGCGCCGGGCCTTCGGGCGGCCGATCGGGATGTTCCAGAATGCGCGCTTCAACCTTGCCCGCTTGAGAGCCGAGATCGACTGCGTGCAGTGCTTTGTCGACCAGTGCGTGATTCAGCAGAATTCCCGTGCACTCAGCCCGGAAGCCGCCGCATCTGCAAAGTATCTGGCGACCGAACTTGAAGGGCGCGTCATGGACGCCTGCGTGCAGTTGCACGGGGGCGCTGGTTACATGAAGGAATACCGTATCTGTCGGATGTATACCGACGCCCGCGTGTCCCGCATATTCGCGGGATCGTCGGAAATCATGCTGGAGATCATTGGCCGAGGGCTGGGCCTAGATGAGCGCAAACTACACTGAGAGCCGGTTGGAGTCATGACCTATCCAAAGAGAGTTTCGGCGCTCAACAACTGGAAGTAAGCTCATAGAACGCCCCGGATTGACCCGGAGCGACACTTCGAACGCCGCGCTACTTGTCTGCGGTTTTATTCGCTAGGGAGGGAAATTCAATGGTTCTGAGACGGACTGCTTCGCAAATGCTGGGAGGTCTCGCACTCGCCGCGGGACTGACCTCCGCCGGGTATGCCCAAACAGTTCCCGGGGTCACTGACACCGAGATCAAGATTGGCATGTTCTCACCGCTGTCCGGGCCGCTGGCGGCATATGGCACCGATCCGCTGAACGCGGCCAAGTCATACTTCGAGAAGATCAACGACGAAGGCGGCATCAACGGCCGCAAAATCGTTTACGAAGTCGAAGACGACAAATGTACACCTGCCGAAGCCAACACGATCGTACGCAAGTACATCAACGATGGTGTCTTTCTGCTGCTCGGCGGATCCTGCTCGGGCTCGACTGTGTCCATTCAAGAACTGGTGAACCAAGAGAAAATCCCGCATTTCATGCTGAACGCTTCTGGGGACGCTGGCGTCTATCCGCCTACCGAATACCAGTTCGGGTCCGCTCCCGGAACGCAGCGGGCCACTCTGGCGGCAGTGATGCAATACGCGATTGAAGGCCTGGGCGCGAAATCCGTAGGCGTGCTCGGCCCGGACGATGCGATGGGCACATCCGCGATGGAAATGATCCACGCAATGGCTGAGAAGCACGGCGTCGAGGTCGTGGCGAACGAGATCGTTCCCAATAACGCAACCGACGTGACAGTGCCCGTGCTGAATGTACAGTCGGCTGATCCTGACGTCATCATCCTGACGACCTACGCGCCGCCGACGACCCTGATCATGAAGAAGGTAGTTGAATTTGGTCTGCTCGATACTCCGATAATCTCGGCGATTCAGGGGATTTCGAATACCGTTGATTTCGTCAAGAGCCTTGACGGCGACACGTCCGGTCTGGAGAACTTCTACTACGCGCACCCGCTCGTGGCGGAGTCGATGGACGATCCGGAACTGAAGCCTTGGAAGGAGTTGATGGTCAAATACTTCCCGGAGCGTCCTGAGCCGGGTATCATCGGGGCATACGGGTTTCCCCATGCGATGGCCATCGTCGACGCGATCGAGCGTGCCGGCCCCGACCTAACCCGCGAAAGCTTCATGGCAGCCATC
>TARA_R110002049_G_scaffold84835_2_pt1 | contig 16880 bp, 19 predicted proteins | sample TARA_R110002049 | Tara Oceans TARA_R110002049 (sample SAMEA4396941) | marine metagenome | biome: Polar Biome; feature: [SRF] surface water layer (ENVO:00010504); material: water (ENVO:00002006), including particulate matter (ENVO:01000060) such as... | depth 5 m | reverse complement strand
AAATAAGAGAAGTTCTGTAAATGTTGTAATTACTAGTGTGGACAATTTCTGTGTATAAGCGACTTATCCTTAATATTTTCATGTGCTTATATTGTTGACTTCTACATGTTTGAAGGCGGGAGTGCCTGGGTAGAAGGGGTGTTAAGCCTGTGGATGGAATAGCGCTTTATCCACAGAGTCAATTAAGCACGGCTTATCCACCGGCCAGTACCTGGGTTGTTACCGCACCTGTGAACAACCTCCGCTTGATGTGGAGCTAACGCTAAGCGACGTACATGGTAGGCCTTACGGAGATAAAACCGATCAATGTAAAAAAAGTTTATCCACAGGCAAAAAAATGGCCTGTCGTGTCGACAGGCCAGTAAAAAAGCGTAATTCAGAGCAAATTAGCGGTTATTTTAACGCGTAAAAAGGGCTCAATTTAATGTTTGAGTACGCGAGCAAGGAAGGATTGAGTACGTTCGTGTTGAGGAGAATCGAACAGTTTTTCAGGGTGGCCCTGCTCGGTAATCTCGCCTTTATGGATAAAAATCACCCGGTCGGCGACCTCGCGGGCAAAGCCCATTTCATGGGTGACAATCACCATGGTCATGCCCTCTTTGGCCAGCTCGCGCATGGCATCCAGCACTTCACCGATCATTTCCGGGTCAAGCGCCGATGTGGGCTCGTCAAACAGCATCAGGCGGGGTTCCATCGCCAGGGCGCGGGCGAGTGCGACACGCTGCTGTTGGCCGCCTGAGAGCTGGCTGGGGTACTTGTCGGCCTGGTCGGCGATACCTACCCGGTCAAGCAAGCGTTTGGCGTTGCTGACTGCGTCGTCACGGCTTAAACCACGCACTTTCATCGGCGCCAGAGAGACATTATCGATCACGCTGAGATGGGGAAAGAGATTGAATTGCTGAAACACCATACCCACTTCGGTACGGATGGTTTGCAGCGCTTTAGTGCTCTTGCCGTGCGGTAATAGTTCGTTGCTGTCGACCACCAGACTGCCGGACTGAAACTCTTCCAAGCCGTTAATGCAGCGAATTAGTGTGGATTTGCCTGAGCCACTGGCACCGATAATCACCACCACTTCACCAGGCACAATCGTCAGATCAATATCGTTGAGTACGTGCAGACTGCCAAAGTGTTTATTGAGCTGCTGCATACGCACAATTGGTTGCGTTGTGTTGCTCATTGTCTCGCTCATTGCGCGTGTCCTTATTGTCCGGCCAGGCCTCTGCGCTCGAGTTGACGCAGGATGATGGAGAGGGTCCAGGTGATTGCCAAGTACATCAGGGCGACCATGAAGTAGACCTCAAGCGCCGTAAAGGTGGTGGCGATATAGATCTGCCCCTGACGCACTAGCTCACCGACGCCTATCACTGAAAACAGTGAGGTGTCTTTGATGCTGATGATGCCCTGGTTACCGAGGGGAGGAATCATGCGCCGAAACGCCTGGGGCCAGATAACGTAGCGAAATGCTTGAGTGCGGGAGAGCCCTAGGGAGAGTGATGCTTCACCCTGGCCGCGTTCAATTGATTGCACACCGCCGCGCACAATTTCTGAAATGTAAGCACCGGAATTAACCGCGATCGCAGCAATACCGGCGACCAGCGCGTTAATTGGGCTACCTAATAGTTGCGGCAAGCCGTAAAAAATAAACAGTACTTGTACCAGGATAGGCGTGCCGCGAAATACTTCGACGTAAACGATGGCTGGCCAGCGTAGCCAACGCAGGCGGCTAATACGTAATAGGCCAAAGAATATGCCGATAAAGAATCCGATGGCGAGACCGCCAAACGAGATAAGCAGCGTCCAGGGAATACCCGGCAGCAGGTAAGGGATCGACCCAAACGCTGCCGACCAATCAAACTGAAAATTGACGTCCACGCGTAGACTCCTGAAACAAAAAAGCAGATGACAAAAAACACATGAGAAATGCAGCAGGGCCGGGGGTTGTGGCCACCCGGCCCTGTAACAGCGTTACGCTAATAGAGAGCTTTTATACTCACTCTTCGCTAGGCGCTTCACCAAACCACTTGGTGTAGATCTCATCGTAGGTGCCATCTTCGCGCATGGCGGCCAGCGCTTCGTTAGTCGGCTCTACCCACTCACTGCCTTTGTGGAACACGATGCCGTACTGCTGACCTTCATACAGAGGGCCAACAACCTTGGTACGGCCTTCACCGCGAGTTTGCGAGAAGTAAGAGACGTTAGGGGCATCATAGAGCACGGCGTCGACGTTGCGGCCTAGCAGCGCCATGTACATGTCGGCAGTACCTGGGAAGGGGGTGATTTCAGCATCTTCGCCGAGTTCTTGCTGAAGGTAGTCATAACTGGTGGAACCAATTTTGGTACCGACGGCGAGGTCTTGGAGGTCTTCTAGTGTCTCGACGCTGTCGTTATCGGCGCGGACAATGATGCGTAAACCTGAATCGTAGTAGGGGTCGGAGAAGTCAACGACTTCAGAGCGCTCGTCAGTGATGGTGGTACCGGCGATGGCTATCTCTTGACTACCCGTTTGCACGGCGGGAATGATGCCGGAGAATTCCATGGTCGTCAGGTTGACTTCAAAGCCTGCACGTTCGGCGACTTCGTTGATGATATCCATATCGAAGCCGACCATTTCGCCGGTCTCTTGATCCATCATTTCAAACGGCACAAAGCTTGGGTCAGTGGCCACGTTCACCGATGGCATTTGGGCCATGGCGGCAGTGGCGCTGCCCAATCCCAGTGCGAGTGCAAGCGTTGTTTTGGTTAGGCTGAGTGGTAGTGCAACTTTCATAAGTTTCCCCGTGCTTTATGTGGCTAGTAGCGGGTTTCCGAGCAATGTATGGCGCTCGAATACCCTTTTAGCCGTTATTGACCTATCAACCTTGGCGAGAAACCGTCAGGGCGTCAAGTCACGGGGAGCGTCGTGGGCCAACGCTGTTTAGACCATAAAGGAAGCGCCGCAGCCGCAGGTGGTGGTGGCATTGGGATTTTGAACGCGAAAACGCGCGCCCGCTAAGCCTTCTTCGTAGTCGACTGTGGAGCCCACCAGATACTGGTAAGAGAGGGGGTCGACGACCAGCGCGGCCTCACCGAACTCAATCACAGTATCATCGTCGGCGACATTGTCAGCAAAGTCGAAGCCGTATTGAAAACCCGAACAGCCGCCGCCGGTCACGTAGACCCGCAGTTTGAGTGATGGGTTATTTTCTTCTGCAATCAGTGCGTTAATACGTTTGCGTGCACTATCAGAGAGCAGTAATGGAGTAGGAACAAAGGCTTCTGCACCGCTCATGGGTACCTCCCGCGAGCTTAAAGAACGAATAAATCGGCATTGGGGGGTGATTATGGGTAATTCCCAGCAAATTGGTCAACTATTGCTGGGAATGAGTTGTCTCTGCCTGCTGGTTTTGTGAGGTGTTTAAGGCATCACTGCTGGTGCGGTAAGCCCAGTGTTCTCGTCAAAACCGAACATCAGGTTGAGGTTTTGGATTGCTTGGCCCGAGGCGCCTTTGACCAAATTATCGATCACCGATAGCACCACGACCGTATTGCCATTGCCGGGGCGATGGACGGCCAAGCGACAAGTATTGATGCCTTTGACACTACGCGTTTCAGGATGACTCCCTGCAGGCATCACATCGACAAACGGCTCATCGGCATAACGGCGTTCAAACAGCGCCTGTAAGTCGCCCGGCTCGCCGGTTAGTTGGCCGTAAAGCGTGGCGTGAATACCGCGGATCATGGGCGTTAAATGGGGCACAAAGGTTAATCCCACTGCGGCTTGCTGTATGTCCCGAAGCCCCTGGCTAATTTCCGGTAGATGACGATGGCCGGAAGCGCCGTAGGCTTTCATCGACTCGCTGGCTTCAGCGAGCAGTGACCCTACTTTTGCGCCACGGCCTGCCCCGGTAACACCGGATTTACAGTCAGCAATCAGTTGGCTTGGGTCGATCAGACCTGCTTCCAACAGCGGTAGATAGCCTAATTGAACGGCCGTGGGGTAGCAGCCGGGCACGGCAATTAAGCGTGCATTTTTGATTTTTTCCCGATGCATTTCCGGTAGGCCGTATACCGCCTCTTGCAACAATTCCGGCGCGCCGTGGGCCTGGTCGTACCAGCGGCTCCACTCGTCGGCATCGCGCAGCCGGAAATCGGCCGACAGATCAATTACCCGAGTGCCATTTTTGAGCAGCTCACCCGCTAGGGCGTGGGCAACGCCGTGGGGTGTGGCAAAAAAGACCGCATCCATGGCACCCAGCTGTTTAGCATCCGGCTCGCTAAACGCTAGCGTGTCGTAGTGGCCGCGCAGGTTAGGGTACATATCGCACACCTTGACGCCCGTTTCCGAGCGCGAAGTAATCGCGGCTACCTCGACGTGGGGATGCTGGGCAAGTAGCCGCAGTAATTCAACGCCGGTATAACCGGTACCGCCAACAATGCCGACCTTAATCACAAATCACTCCTTGCGGGCTACGCAGAACATTTTCCAGAATAGTTTTTTAGGACAGTTTGCACAGCAACCTATGACAAAACGCTATGTGTTATCAGCCTATGCGGATTGCTGCGGGCTGTCGAAGTGTATCGGGCTATGATACACAAGAGGATTAAGAGATAAGAACACTAAGACCAAAAACAAGGCAGATTGCTGTGGCGCGTTTTTCCCGATCGGATTTTACGTTAGAAAGTTTTCGTCGTCAGTTGGCCAACGTCGACGCCTTGCCGCAACTCTGCTTGCTGGGCCTTGTCTCGGGGATTATTACCGGCGCGGTGATGGTGGCGTTTCGGCTGCTGTTGGAAGCAGGGGCCACGTTCTATATGGCGGAGGGCGACCCAGAGGCGTTTGAAAACATGACGCCCTGGTTACGTGCGCTGCTACCCATGCTGGCGGTGACGTTAGTGGGCGTGCTGTTGTATCGGCAAAAACCGGCAGCGCGCAAACTGGGCGTGGGTCATGTGATTGAGCGACTCACTTATCACCAAGGGCGTTTTCCGCTGCGTAACTGGTTGAATCAGTGGTGGGTCGGGGTGGTGGTGGTGTTAGGTGGCCTCTCTGCAGGTCGTGAGGGGCCGGCGATTCACTTGGGCGCGGCGGCAGCCAGTGGTCTGGGCCAGCAAATGCGCTTACCTAATAATAGCCTGAGGGTACTCGTGGCTTGCGGAACCGCAGCCGCCATTTCCGCTTCCTTTAATACGCCGATTGCCGGGGTGATCTTCGCCATGGAAGTGGTGATGATGGAGTATACCTTGATGAGCTTTATGCCCGTCATCCTGGCCTCCACCATGGGTGCGCTGGTGGCGCAGTTGGCTTACGGTAATGAACCAGCGTTTCGCATTCCCGAAGTGGCCCTGGGGTCGTTGATCAATCTTCCGTGGATCGTGCTGACGGGGCTGGTGATTGGCTTGCTGGCCGGTCTGTTTATCCATATTTCCCGCAGTCAGCGGATTATGGACTGGCCGCTTTGGGTACGTCTTGGATTGGTCGGAGTGGCGACTGGCGCCGTTGCCTGGTGGTTCCCCCAAGTGCAGGGCATCGGTTATGACAGCGTGGCGGCAGCGCTCAATAATCAGTTGGAAATTAAAGTACTGCTGGCGCTGATGATTGCCAAACTACTGATAACGGCGCTGACCGTTGCTGGCGGTGTACCCATCGGCATTATTGGCCCGGTGCTGGTGGTAGGAGCGGCTACAGGCGCGCTGTTTGGTATGCTGGGAGGCTGGATGTGGCCAGACAAAGCCGCTGACCCGGGGATTTACGCCATGCTAGGTATGGCGGCAATGATGGGGGCCGTTCTGCAAGCGCCCCTGGCTGCGCTGATGGCGCTTTTGGAGTTAACCCATACGCCGAGTATCATGCTCCCTGGCATGTTGGCGGTGGTGGTTGCGTGTTTGACGTCACGGCAGTTAACTGGCTGTGAAGGGTTCTTTATCAGCACGGTGCGTTATGGGCTGCATCCGCTTCAGCAGCCGTTGATGCAAGCGCTCTCACGGGTTTCGGTGCCAGCGGTGATGGAGCGGCAACTGGTGCGTACCGAGCGGATGATTACCCCTGATCAGGCACGCCACCTGCTGGAAACAAACCCGGTGTGGTTGGTGATTGAGCGCTCCAGCGAGGAAAAACCGGTGCTGGCGCTCAAAGCCGCTGAACTGGCGCGGTGGTTACTTGAACACGATGAAGCGCTGCAGGGTAAAGAACCGCCCGAGGATGAACTGATTGATCTGCTGGAAATTCCTGGGCAGCGTTTGGAGCTTGCGCCGATTGGCTTGCAAGCAACGCTTTCCGAAGCATTCTTGAAGCTGCAGGATAACGCGCTGGGGGCACTCTATGTGGTACACGGTTACCGCCCTAAACAGCAGCGTATTTCAGGTATTATCACCCGTGGCGCCATTGAGCGTTATTATCACTATACAGATCCCCGTGGCGCCGACACTCGCGGCAATGATCTACGCGAGAATGAGCCACGCGAAAAGGATTGACCATTTTAAGGAGCGGCAATGTACCTATGGGTGAAGGCTATTCACTTGATGGCAGTGGTGACGTGGTTCGCTGCACTGTTTTATTTACCCCGCTTGTATGTGTATCACGCCACCGCGCGGGATAACGGTGATGACCAGGCAATGGCGTATTTCAAAACCATGGAACGCAAGCTTTACCGTGGAATCATGACGCCATCGATGATTGCGGTACTGCTGTTTGGTGGCTGGATGCTCTATTTAGTGCCCGAATGGTTTAGTCAGGGTTGGATGCACGTCAAACTAGCGCTGGTGGTCTTGCTCATTGGCTATCATCACGTTTGTTTGATTTATTTAAAGCAGTTCGCCCAGGATCGTTGCACAAAAGGCCATGTGTTTTTCCGCTGGTTTAACGAAGCGCCGGTGATTGCGCTAGTGGGGATTATTCTGCTCGCCGTTGTGAAGCCCTTTTGATGCGCCAACCACTTCCGCCCGTCGTATTGGTATTAGCGGGACACGACCCCACCGGCGGCGCAGGGTTAGTGGCTGATAGCGAAGCCATTGCCGCCTGTGGTGGCTGGGCGGTAACGATCCCTACTGCGCTGACGGTTCAAAATTGCCACAATGTGACGCGTGTGATCCCCGTTGATCCTACCGCGATGCGCCAAATGGCCGAGGTGCTTGGCGAGATGCAAGTGGCGGCGATTAAAATTGGTTTGCTCGCCGATGAAGCTACCTTGCGGGCAGCGGAACAAATTATCCGCCGCTTTCCAGGCATTCCTGTGGTGGCGGACCCGGTATTTAAAGCCGGTGGTGGAACTGAGTTATCCACACCCCGTTTACGTCGGCTGTTCATCGATCGCTTGCTACCGCTTGTGGATATCCTAACGCCCAATCGTGCTGAGCTTTGTCAACTGACACCAGACATCGTCACCCCTTTTGATGATACGGCACGTGCGGTGGCGTTGATGTCACAGGGCTGCCAAGCAATTCTAGTGACGGCCACTGACGATCCGCTGCCCGGTAATGATCAGCAAGTCGTGCACACTCTGCACTCACCCGATACCACTCGCCAGTGGCAGTGGCCACGTTTGCCTGAACTGTTTCATGGCTCTGGCTGTACGCTAGCCTCAGCCATTGCGGCTCGTCTTGCTGTTGGTGAGCGCTTACCAACAGCGTGTGAACAGGCGCAGCACTTTACCTGGCAGAGCCTGTCACAAGGCTTTCAGCCGCCGAGTGGCCAGTGTTTGCCCAGCCGTTTTTCACGGCCTGTTCGTTTTTAATCCTATCTTCTATCTGCCATTGACCGAGAGGATGCCATGACCACATCAGCTGAATTGTTTGATCTTGCCAGTCGCCATATTCCGGGCGGCGTAAACTCTCCCGTCCGGGCATTTAAAGGGCTACACCGCCCGCCGGTCTTTATGGAGCGTGCCCAGGGCGCGTTTCTATTCGATGTCGAAGGCAATCGGTACGTGGATTATGTAGGTTCCTGGGGACCAATGATTACCGGGCACGCTGACCAGGATGTATTGGCAGCCGTGCGGGCACGATTAGACAACGGCCTGTCATTCGGTACGCCTACCGCGGTTGAAACCACCATGGCAGATTTGATCTGCGAGATGATTCCTTCCATGGATATGGTGCGCATGACCAGTTCGGGCACCGAAGCCACCATGTCGGCGATCCGCCTGGCGCGCGGCACCACCGGCCGCGATAAGATCGTAAAGTTTGAAGGGAACTACCATGGCCACTCTGATTCGCTGTTGGTAAAAGCCGGTTCTGGGGCACTTACCCACGGTGAGCCTAGCTCGCCGGGCGTGCCCGCGTCGCTGGCAGAACACACCATTACTCTCTCGTTTAACGACCCTGAAGGGGTAGAGGCGTGTTTTAACGAGATTGGTGATCAGATTGCCTGCATTATCGTCGAGCCCGTTGCTGGCAATATGAATTGCATTCCCCCCCAGCCAGGGTTCTTGGAAACACTGCGCCGGGTATGTAACGAACACGGTAGCGTACTGATCTTTGACGAAGTGATGACCGGCTTTCGTGTGGCATTGGGCGGTGCTCAAGCGCACTACGGTATCGTGCCTGATCTAACCTGCTTGGGAAAAATTGTTGGCGGTGGCATGCCGGTGGGCGCGTTTGGCGGCAAGCGTGAAATCATGCAGAACATTTCACCGCTTGGGCCGGTATATCAAGCGGGTACATTGTCGGGTAATCCCCTGGCCATGGCCGCAGGCGTGGCTCTGCTTACCAAGCTACAGGTACCAGGTTTTCACGACGCATTAACTCAGCGGGTTAATACACTGTGTTCAGGCCTGCAGGAGCGTGCCAACGCTGCACGAGTGCCGATGATGACCCAGTCAGCGGGTGGCATGTTTGGGCTCTTTTTCACATCGCAAAGCCGGGTAGATAATTTTGCCCAAGCCACGGCTTGTAACCCAGACGCCTTCCGCCGCTTCTTCGGTGCCATGCTTGATCATGGCGTTTATCTGGCGCCTTCTGCCTATGAAGCAGGCTTTATGTCCAGTGCCCATACCCCAGAAGATATTCAGTTCACTCTGGACGCGGCAGAAAAAGCCTTTGCGGTAATGTAACGGCACGTAACTAAAAGCCCGCTATACTTCAAGAGCCGCTCATTTTGAGCGGCTCTTCGGTTAAGTGAGACATACAATCATGATACCAATAACGGCTTGGCGAACTTTGCTATGCGCAGCGGGACTAACAGTCTGCTTCCCGCTGGCTGCACAGTCGCCTCAGGAGCAGGACATGACCCAGATTCACATCACTATGAGTGGTTCGCCGGGTGCCGAGTTTTCCGCCCACTGGCGGATTACCCACGAAGGCGAAACCAGCGAGCACGTTGAAGAGCACGGAACGGTACCCACCGAGTACACATTTACCGGTACGGAACTTGAAGGCACGGTAAAACTGCTAAGCGATGACGAGCGATTAGAAGTGGATATTCAAAAAGGCAGCAACCGGTCGCGTTCATCGACTCAGGGGGCGGGGGGGACATTGACAGTGTCAATTCGCTAACAAAAAAACCGCCCCTGAAAGGGGCGGTTAATCATAGTTCAAATAATCTATGTTTTAACGGCCTTGAGTTACTGTGTTTGTGTTGCCATAGCCAACTGTGTGAATATTTGAGTTATGGCTGTAACCAGTTTGAGTAACGTTATGTGTATTATTGGCACCAAAAGTTTTGATATAAGAATCATTACCAAAACCTGACTGCTCTACGTTACTAGTGTTGTTATATCCAATGGTAATAATCGTACTATCTAGATAATTACCATCTTGGATCACACTATCACTATTGTTACTACCAGACTGCTCTATCCACGACTCATTGTCGCCACCGGTTTGTTCAACGTTAGCAAGGTTGTTGTAGCCACCAAAAAGGCCAGATTGTTGGATGCCAGATTGGTTATTCGAACCAGATTGATCTACATTTGCTTCGTTACCATATCCACTTTGATCAACCCACGAGTCATTAATGTACCCTTCTTGATCGACGCTAGCAGTATTGTAAGAACCTTGTTGTTCAATCACAGAGTCGTTAAACTTGCCATCTTGAACCACAACGGCTTCGTTACCATTCCCCCAGCTTTGTTTAACATAAGAATCGTTCATCTTACCGTCTTGGGTAACGTTGGCATCATTATCACTACTTGTTTGGTAGATACCCGAAACGTTATAAGCCCCTAGCTGGTCAACAATGGCTTCGTTACCATTAGCAGTTTGTTCGATATTGGAGTTGTTTCGGCCAGGCGCATAAGTTGAATAACCAACAACGTCATCTTGAGTGACAGTAGCACTATTGCCGTTCCCTTCTTGGAGAATTCGGGATTTTTGTGTTCCCCACTGGGTAACATCGTTAGTGTTATCGCTACCGTATTGGTAGATAGAGGAGTCACTACCAACTGACTGAGCAAAAGCAGCAGTGCTCATAGCGAAGGCAACGGCGGCAGCGATAGTGGTGATTTGAGTTTTCATGGTGTTTCCCCTTGATACTTGCTTTAGTTATTACTGAGTCAACGGTTGTTGCTCAGTAGGTTTCGACGGTGACCGGACGTGCATTGCTTGAAAACGCTTGTTGTTCAACACTAATGACACGGTAGCCACTCCCCGATTGTGAAATCTGTACGTCACTGCGGTTGCCAAGTTGGCGCACATAAGAATTTAGTTCTCTTGATGCGCTTCCTGACTGGGTAATATCCGCTTTATGATTTCTACCTATTTGAGAGATATTACTTACGTTATTACCGCCTGTTTGAGTTACCGTCGCCGTGTTGTAATATCCTAATTGATAAATGCTAGAAAAGTTTCCGGCTTGGTAACTAGCTGATTGCGAAACATGGGTGCGGTTATTGTTACCAATCTGCGCAATAATACTGTAGTTGCCTTGATGTTGTTGGGCGGCAGCTTGCTTAGCGAACTGCTCAATACGGTTATTGTCTGCATTGATTGTCAAAGAAACTGAAAGGGTTGCTGTCAACAGTGCAGCCATTAGGGCATATCGTTTGGTTGCGGTAATATTCAGTTTCATGGCACTTCCCTCTGAAACAGTTTGTATCAATTTGTATTTCTTGTGTTGAGTTTGGACCATTTTGAAATTTACGCTATCAAACCTTTTATTATTCTAATGATGTATTTATTAATAATTTAACAATTAAAAAGTATTATTTTTCTAATCATATTAATAGTCAAAAAAAACGGCTATGCGCACCGCATAGCCGTTAATTATTTTTAGTTTTCGTATCTGATTTTATATTAGGTTGTAATTGAAATTTTGTTATAGCAGTCGCTTATGCTATCTAAAGATAGTTTTAAATTGATTAAAGCAAAGGGATTGGTGCATCTAGGTAATCTGACAAAATAGTGTCTTGAAAATTAACACCATTAGAGAGATTCCAAAGATTGTTCTCTACGCCACGGGCCACCAAATGTATAACTGCTGACTCAATGGCTGACATCACGGCAAGTTGTACTGGTTCATTGGTGGTAAGACCTACTTCAGCCTCTAACAAACGTCTAAAATCGATAAACCGATAAACACCCGCCCGCATCTCTTTAGAGTAAATCGTTTTAGTCGTGGTGACGTTAGCTAGCACCTCGCCGGTTGATATTTCAACCGCGCGTAGATTAACTGTTACTTGGTCCACCTGGTACTGCCCTGAAGCGCCAATACCAAAGTACTCAGCCCCAGCCCCACCGGTTCGCACATTGGACTCGTAGGCAATAATGCCACCTTCAAGCATCACCGAGGCAGCACGAAGTGATGGCAATGTATCAGGCTGACCAAAGCGCTCGAACTCGGCACGAATTATGCGCCTCTCGGTAAGTAAGTTCTGTAAACCAACACGCTCAAGCGGTATAAACCAGCCGGAATCCGCTAATGCACCGGTGAGCATTGCCGCAGCGCCCTGCGTTACGGCGGTCGAAAAAGTACTGGCCGGTGCAGGACGATACTGGCCCGTTTGATCCCGAAAGTCATAGACTGAGACAAAAATTTGCCCAGCTGGCGGCGGTAGCGAAACTAAATCTTGATAGGTTGCACCGCGGGGCGTGAGCGTTGCTTGCGCACCTTCCAGGTTTTCAGATGTAGCGACCATTCCAGCACAACCGCTGAGCAAACTTATCATAAGTAACGAAGCGATAATTTTCATGATGTTCCCCTAATGACACGCAACAGTAAGTAGGCTGATTGGCAGCCTTGTTAATTTTTCTTAGATTTAGAAATAGCTAATACATCAAGGATTGAACAACAAGCCACCTACGCTAATGTTGGTAACATCACCGGTGGCTTTATCGATTACTTCTACTATGAGCTGCCCCCCTTCATTGCGAACCACGACGCTAAAGTCCCCGCTGTCAAACGACCCTGTACCATCGTCTGCTCCGCCTACATCATTGATTAAATCTGATATAAATCGGCTCTCAAGGCTTTGGATTAGCCGTTCGGTTGGGGAGAGCGGCTCAAAGTCCTCAATGTTCGGGTCTGTGGTGGTGTCTTGCGCCTGGGCTTTACCCAGTAAATAGCTACCCATAAAGGGGTCGCCGCCAAACGAAGGGTTGATTGGTGTATAGATCAGCTCCCCTGCGTTTGCTTGCATGGTCAGCGCACTTACCAAGAGAGTGGTTACCAGAACACTGCCAGCTTTTGGTTTAAGTATTTTTTTCATTAGCGTAGCTCCTCTTTTCCAAGGTCTTTGTCTGAGTTAAGCGCCGAAGCTAGCTGTTGGCGTAGCAGCGCTTCTTCGACGGTTTGTACGGCTTCCCCGGCGGCTCGGTCAGCTTCATTGATCCTTGGGGAGAGCTGTGTACGGAAATACATACGGTTACCTTCCATTACCCATATTTGGCTACCCCAGCGTGCATCTGGTCGCTCGTTGATGGTGATGGTGGCATTGCCGATAATCAGGTTATCCATTGCTCGCTGGCTAAAAGCGCGATAGAAGGTTTTACCGGCCATGGTGATCGTGCGGTCTACCATTACGCCTGTTAGCTCACTTCCGCCGTTGGCGTTTCCTTGCACTTCAGGACCATCAGGGCTAGAAAGCTGATTAATGGCGTCAATCGCTTCTTGTTCGTTGGCAGGTAATGCATTGCCCGTAGGGGCAGGCTCGTTGGCCAGCGCTATAGACATAGTTATCCACACCAGCAGTGGAGAAATGCCTATGGATAAACGGTGTATCGATAACATGCTGAATTACCCTTGCGCGTTAGCGCTGCCGATGGCGCTGCAGGCTTCGCGCGGTTTCAATATTGGGAAGAATCGGGCCCAGGTTTTGATGTATCCAATTGAGCGCTTGAATACGGTTATGTACATTGATTTTGCGAAAGATGTTGTAGAGGTGAGACTTAACGGTGTGTTCACTAACAAATAGCTTTTCGGCAATTTGTTGATTTGAGGAGCCTGCACTAAGCAGAGAGATGATCTCCATTTCACGATTAGTGAGCCCGCAGGCTGGTCGAAAAGCATTACTTTGGTATTTGCGATAAAACAGGATGAGACGGGCCATTAAGTCCCGCGACATCCATAGCTCCCCTTCCAGTAACGCATGTATGCCTTTACAGATAACCTCAAGGCTTTCATTACGATAAAACACGCCTTTTAGCTGAGCGCACGACAACGCTTCCAGCGCGTGATCCATATCGTGAATGTTAAAAGCGGCTAAAGGCGTTTTTGTTAATGCTTCAGGCAACTTATCTTGCCACTCCGGCAAAGCATCAATGCCGATATGATCGCTATCAATCAAAATCAGCACATTTCCCGATGCAGAAATGGGTAATGCCGCGTGTGGTGAATGAATACTGATCTGACAGCCAGTATGTTTTTCCAAGTATTCAGCGAATAGCTGAGCTTGGGGGCTTTTTTCGGTAACGACATACACCGAACCGGTAGACTTTTCCTGCGACATTAGGTAGCCCTCATGGAAAGAAAGAGTGAGCAGGTAACCCTTGAAGTGTTGCCTATAAGATATGTTTCGTAAAGTTTTGTTATTAAAAAGATGGTAAAAATAAATTTAACATCTGTTAACGATTATCAGTATGCGCTGTTATTTTGTTTATTTTCAACAGCTTGTTTCTATATTAGAGATGATTGTAGTGTGTTCTTTTCAGATACGTTGAGTAACATTGTGCTGGCTTTTGATACGTTCAATGAGGGCGTAAACTGATGCTCTACCGTTTGGAGTACGTGTCATGGCAGCTGTTAATACCCTTGTTCTTGCCAGTGGAAATGCAGGAAAGTTAAAGGAATTCAATCAATTACTTTCTCCTTTAGGCTTCGATGTACGGCCTCAGGCCGATTTTGGTGTCATTGAGGTCGAAGAGACGGGGCTGACATTTGTCGAAAATGCGTTGTTAAAGGCACGTGAAGCGAGCTTAGTCAGCGGGTTACCCGCCTTGGCGGACGATTCAGGGCTGGAAGTGGACGCGCTGAACGGCGCACCAGGTATCTATTCGGCCCGATATGGTGGCGAGCCCAAAAGTGATGAGAAAAATAATGAAACGCTGTTAGCAGCACTCAGTGACTGCGCAGAAGGACAGCGTAGTGGCCGATACTGGTGCGTACTTGTTTATTTACGTCACCCGAAAGACCCAGTGCCGGTGATTGTGCAACGCAGTTGGGAAGGCGAAATTCTCGCCCATCCACGGGGGAAAGAGGGGTTCGGCTATGACCCGCTTTTCTGGTTACCAGACCAGGGTATGAGCGTTGCCGAGTTGCCGAGTGAAAGTAAAAATCGCCTTAGTCACCGTGGGCGCGCGCTACAAGGCTTAGTGGAGTTACTGCAGGTGGCGCATGGTTGATACGTTGCCGCCGCTATCTCTTTATATCCACACACCCTGGTGTGTACGCAAATGCCCGTATTGTGATTTCAACTCCCATGAGCCGGGTACACACGGTTTTACGCCTCGCGATTTGCCTGAAGCCGCTTACCTTGACGCGTTGTTACAAGACCTGGATAGCGATCTAGCCTTGGCGGCTGGGCGAAAAATTCAGACAATCTTTATCGGCGGTGGGACACCCAGCCTGCTGTCGCCTTGGTTTTATGAGCGTTTACTGAGCGAGATTGAAGCCCGTTTGCCGTTTGCTGATGACATTGAGATTACCTTGGAGGCAAATCCCGGCACCACGGAACAGGCGCGATTTATCGGTTACCGAAAGGCAGGTATTAATCGTTTATCGCTAGGTATTCAAAGTTTTCAGCCCGGTCAACTGCATGCATTGGGGCGAATTCATAGCGGTGATGAAGCGGTCACTGCGGTCACGCAGGCGCGCCAAGCGGGTTTTACAAATATTAACGTTGATCTGATGCATGGCTTGCCTGGTCAGACACCTCAACTGGCGATGGATGATATTGCCCAAGCGCTGTCGTTAGCGCCGGAGCATCTCTCCTGGTACCAGCTTACCCTCGAGCCGAATACGGCCTTTCACTCCCATCCACCGACGTTGCCTGAGGAAGAAGCACTCTGGGATATCCAGGACAGCGGTCATCAACTTTTAGAGCAGGCCGGGTTTAAGCGCTACGAAATTTCGGCCTATACCACCGATGGTTATCGGAGTCTGCATAACCTTAACTATTGGCAGTTTGGCGACTACCTTGGGATTGGCGCCGGGGCCCATGGCAAGCTAAGCCATATTGATCCAAACGGTGAATGGCGTATTGAGCGGCGTTGGAAAACCCGCCAGCCGGATGCTTATTTAAAGCGCATGGATGACTTGCGTGGCTTTATAGCGGGCAAGCAGGTTATATCAGCGGACGAGCTACCGTTGGAGTTTGCCATGAATGCTCTACGACTCACTGACGGGGTGTCGCTAGGGATATGGAAAGCCAATACCGGGCTCTCTTCTGATATGTTACTTACGCGTTTACAAACCGCCGAGAAAAAAGGACTTTTGATGCAAATGCCTGAAAAACTGCGTGCTTCGCCTCAAGGTCTATTATTCTTGAACGAGTTGCTGGCTTTAATTAGTGAAGATTGACCAGTAATGAATAAAAAGATGTCCCGAACATAAACAAGGAGTGAGTGATGCGTATTTCTCGACTACTGACACCGCTGGCAGCCGCTATTTTATTAGCGGGTTGCGCCACATCGGATCCTTACGGTGGCCAAACGCAGCGCTCTAGCACCGCGATGGGCTCTGGTATTGGTGCTGCTGTGGGTGCAGCTGCCGGTGCGCTGTCTGGCGACGGTAGTACTAGCCGCCGTGACCGTGCACTGATTGGTGCGGCCGTCGGTGCGGCAGCCGGTGCTGGCATTGGTGTCTACATGGATCGCCAGGAGCAGCAACTGCGTGAAAACTTGCAAGGATCGCGCATTGAGATTGATCGCCGTGGCGACGATATCGTGCTCAATATGCCCAGTGGCGTTACCTTTGGCTTTGATTCTGCTGATCTGACCAGCGAAGCGCGTAGTTCTCTCAATGAAGTTGCTAGCGTTCTCACCGAGTACCAAGACACTCGCGTTAACATTGCAGGCCATACCGATAGCACTGGTGAGGCCAGTTACAACCAGCAGCTGTCTGAACGTCGCGCTCAAGCCGTGGGTGGTTACTTATCTCAAAACGGGGTTTCATCCTCACGCCTTAATACCTCGGGCTATGGTGCTACCCAGCCAGTGGCCAGTAATGACAATGAGCAGGGCCGTGCCCAGAATCGCCGGGTGGAAATTACCTTGACCCCTACCGGTGATGGTCAAGGTTGATACGTTCTTGACTTAACCTGGCTGTTGCCAGCAAAAGCCCGCTATGCTCACATAGCGGGCTTTTTTTATTCACTTGCTGATGAGTCACCATGCTGTCCTACCAACATGCCTACCATGCCGGTAATTTTGCGGATGTGCATAAACATCTGACACTTTACGCGGTGATTGATTATTTATTACGTAAAAAAACGGCTATTACATATGTTGATACGCATGCGGGTCGAGGGCTT
>TARA_R110002049_G_scaffold37208_3_pt1 | contig 16896 bp, 18 predicted proteins | sample TARA_R110002049 | Tara Oceans TARA_R110002049 (sample SAMEA4396941) | marine metagenome | biome: Polar Biome; feature: [SRF] surface water layer (ENVO:00010504); material: water (ENVO:00002006), including particulate matter (ENVO:01000060) such as... | depth 5 m | reverse complement strand
GCTATAAAAGGATGTGTGTTTAAAGTCAACTTTTTATAGTCTTTTCTTAATAATGTTTCCAGGTCGTGGTTTACTTTTTGCACGATACCTATGGGCGCTTCAACCTCAGAGCCATTTGTAACGTCGTCAGGATTCTCCTCACGGGTCTTGATGTTCATTTCTGGGCGTACGCGCTGTCTTGTTATTTGTATCAATCCAAATTTACTTGGAGGCAATATTTTGTGTTTTGCTCTGTCATCTTTCATTTCATCACGAAGATGGTTGAAGAGCTTTTGCCTGTTTTCAGCATTGGTCATGTCTATAAAATCTACTACAATGATACCGCCCATATCGCGCAAGCGCAATTGTCGGGCCATTTCGGTAGCGGCTATTAAGTTAACCTCTAGTGCTGTATCCTCTTGGTTATTGGCTTTGTTAGACCGGTTTCCGCTGTTTACGTCTATTACGTGCAGGGCTTCGGTGTGCTCTATGATAAGGTATGCACCTTTTGCCATGGAAACGGTTTTGCCAAAGGAGGTTTTTATTTGTCTTTCGATCCCGAATTTTTCAAAAATAGGAACGTTGGACTGATACTGTTTAACTATTGATTCTTTGTTTGGCGCAATTTCTTGCACGTAATCTTTAATTTGATAATAAAGCTCTTCATCATCCACATGAATAGCGGTAAAAGTGTCGTTAAAAATGTCTCGTAAAATAGACGAGGCTTTGTTCATTTCACCTAAAACTTTACTGGGATGGTGGGCTTTATGTAGCTTTTTACACATTGCAGTCCAGCGACTGAGCAAATTTTGTAAATCTTTATCTAGTTCGGCTACTTTTTTGCCTTCTGCTACGGTACGTACAATAATGCCAAAACCTGTTGGGGTAATGCTTTTTACCAATCGTTTTAAGCGGTCTTTTTCTTCTTTGCTTTCTATTTTTTGGGAAATGGAAATACGGTTGGAAAAAGGCACTAAAACAATATATCTGCCAGCAATGGAAAGCTCAGAACTGATTCTGGGCCCTTTGGTGGAGATGGGTTCTTTTACTATTTGTACCAATAGCGATTGATTTGATTTTAAAACGTCAATAATTTTGCCGTCTTTATCAATATCTTTTTCAAATGGGAAATTTTTTAAAGAGAAATCTTTTAGTTTACCTGTGCTTACACTTTTTGTGAATTTTAAAAGCGAAGGAAGCTTTGGGCCTAAATCATGATAATGCAAAAATGCATCTTTTTCATAACCTACATTTACAAATGCAGCATTTAGCCCAGGAACGGCTTTTCGTATTTTGGCTATAAACACATCACCAACCGAAAAGTTGTTACCACCCTCGTCTTTCTGTAATTCAATAAGTTTTCCATCTTTTAATAAGGCAAAATCAACATCTTCTGAACTAGATCGAATAATCAATTCTTTATCCATTTAGTTAATTTTTATCCATACTTCAAGTTGTAAAGCTGTTAAGTTGTAAAGATGTTAAGTTGTAAAGCTGTTAAAGAATAATAAGTAACAACAAACAATCAACACTAACAGCTAACGACCAACGACTCATCTGTACAGATGGATTATACAATATTTTACATCGTAAATGCTGTTATGATACGAAATCAAGGTTTGCGTTTAGGATATTCACAGGATTTTTAAAATCCGTGGAGTTCATAATTTCATTTGAATGAACTCATTTCAAAGAACGTTGTAATAAAGTCCCCTAGGGGCGTAAAACCAAAAAAAGTAGCTAATCTAACTACTTTTTTGGCTTATTTTTTCTTTTTGTGACGGTTAGCGCGACGACGTTTTTTACGTTTGTGCGTCGCTACCTTATGTCTTTTACGTTTTTTACCACTTGGCATAAATAGTATCTTTTAAGATTAATAATTCGTTTTAATGCTTATTTAACGTCCACATTTGTTTTAACGCCTTCTACAAAAACTTTTGCTGGCTTAAATGCAGGAATATTGTGTGCAGGTATTTTAATGGTGGTATTTTTTGAAATGTTTCTACCGGTTTTTTCTGCTCTTGTTTTGATGATGAAACTTCCAAAACCTCTTAGGTACACATTGTCTCCACTTTCTAAAGAAGTTTTTACTTCTTCCATAAATGTTTCTACGGTTGCTTGAACATCGCCTTTTTCAATTCCTAGTTTATCAGAAATTTTTGCTACTATATCAGCCTTTGTCATTTTAATAATTTATTTTATGTTACTATAACTAATTTTAAAGGGATGCAAATATAGGAATTTAAAATTCAATATTTCAAACCTAATTCATTAAAATTTAAGATTATAAACGTTTATTTTTGCACCCTGCATTTAATCGATTCATGGAATTTTCAGAAAAAATAATCAACTGGTATTCAGTCAATAAGCGTAATTTGCCTTGGCGAGAAACCAAAAATCCGTATTATATATGGTTGTCAGAAATCATTTTACAACAAACACAGGTAAAACAAGGGTTGCCTTATTATAAAGCTTTTGTTACCAAATACCCTACTGTTTTTGACCTAGCGAAGGCCGAAGAAAGTGAGGTGTTAAAACTGTGGCAGGGGTTAGGCTATTATTCCAGAGCTAGAAATTTACACGCTTCTGCAAAACAGGTTGCCAATGCGCTGGATGGCGAATTCCCCAATAACTATAAAGAGTTATTAAAGTTAAAAGGTGTGGGCGATTATACCGCTAGTGCCATAGCTTCAATTTGTTTTAACGAGGCTGCTGCCGTGGTTGATGGTAATGTATATAGAGTATTGTCCAGATATTTTGGTATAGATACACCTATCAATGCTTCAAAAGGCGCAAAGGAATTTAAGCAATTGGCGCAAGAGCTAATTGATGAAAAGCAACCTGCTGAGTTCAATCAAGCCATTATGGAATTTGGCGCAACGCAATGCCGGCCCCAAAATCCAGACTGTAATGTGTGTCCTTTTAATGATAGTTGCATCGCATTCAATACAAATAGAATTAGTGAGTTGCCCGTTAAGATAAAATCTGCAAAAGCGAAAAAAAAGCATTTCAATTTTTTGGTATTTATTTCTGAAGATGGAAAAACAGTTTTGGAAAAACGAGAAGGGAAAGGTATTTGGCAAAATTTGTATCAATTTCCGTTAGTTGAAACCGAAAAAGAAGCACATTATAAGAATATTGAACCGTTGATTGAAAACCATCCATTCATAAAAAATAAACCTTTTGAGCTGTCCTTATATAATGAAGCCGTGATTGTGCACAAACTATCGCATCAACATTTATATACTAAATTTTGGATTGTTAAAGTAGAAAATGTGTTGGAAAATGCCATTTCTGTAAATGATGTTAAAAATTATGCTGTGCCTATACTCATTGAGAACTTTTTAGAAGCTTTCGATTTTTAACCAATAAATTTCTGCAATCATATTTTTTCATTAATTTTAAAAAAAAATGATAAGCAAATACGTGTTTAGAGAGAATCTCTCGACAGTATGTCGAGTTTCCATTTAAATTGTCATTCCCGAAACTCCCTATTATTATCGGGAGGGAATAAATAAAGAAATGAAGAAATTTTCTTTATTTTTGCTTTCTTATAAAATCAATAAATTATGTCTGGAACCTTAAATAAAGTGATGCTCATTGGGAATTTAGGAGATGATGTGAAAATGCACTATTTTGAAGCGGGCAGTTGCCTAGGGCGTTTTCCTATAGCTACTAGCGAAACCTATACTAGCAAACAAACCAACGAGCGCATAACTAATACTGAGTGGCACAACATCGTGGTACGTAATAAAGCTGCTGAGATTTGCGAAAAGTATTTAAGCAAAGGCGATAAAGTATATATTGAAGGCCGGATAAAAACCAGAAAATGGCAAGATGATAAAGGGATGGATAGGTATTCAACAGAGATTCATTGTACCGATTTTACATTTCTTTCAACCAAAAAAGAAAGTGAAAATACTGCGCCAAGCACACCAACTGCTCAAAAACCTGAAGCCAGCCAACCAGCAAAAAGTGAGCAAATTGGGGAAGAAGACGATGATCTTCCTTTCTGAAAATTCTATATTTAACCAAAACCACACTACTTGGACCCTGACCCCACGAGTTTTAAATCCTTAATGATTGCAATTGATTTTTCAATTGTGAGTAGCTTGATTTTATTGTTTATATTATTAGCTTGTTCTGCGTTGATATCTGGTGCTGAAGTTGCTTTCTTTTCACTTACAAGAACGGATTTGGATAAAGGTTTGGAAGAAAAATCCAAACGCATGCAAATTATTTCCCTGCTTTTAAATCGTCCAAAAAAATTACTGGCTACTATATTGATTGCCAATAATTTTATAAACATTGCCATTGTTATCTTGTTTGCTTATTTGGGTAGTTTTTTGTTTGAAAATATCACTTCCACAGTAATACGTTTTGTTGTTGAGGTGGTTATCGTAACATTTTTGATTTTACTGTTTGGCGAAATTTTACCAAAAATATATGCCAGCAGAAACAAAGTGAAATTTGCCACGTTTATGGCGTACCCATTACGGGTTTTGGATGTTGTTTTGTCGCCTTTAAGTTTGCCTATGCGTAGCGTTACGCTTGGTATCCATAATAAACTGGGTAAGCAAAAATCGAATTTGAGCGTGGACCAATTATCCCAGGCCTTAGAACTTACCAGTGAGGCCGATACCACCAAAGAAGAGCAAAAAATATTGCAGGGCATTGTGTCTTTTGGGAATACAGATACCAAACAAGTGATGCGCCCACGCATTGATATTTTTGCATTGAACATTGAATCAAAATATCTGGAGATTTTACCTGTGATTATTGAAAATGGCTATTCGCGTATTCCGGTTTACAAAGATAATATCGATACGATTGAAGGGATTCTATATGTTAAAGATTTGCTGCCGTATATTGACAGAAAACAATTTGATTGGAAAGCTTTGTTACGAGAGCCGTTTTTCGTTCCCGAAAACAAAAAGCTGGATGATTTAATGGGAGAATTTCAAGAGAAAAAAGTGCATTTAGCGGTTGTGGTAGATGAATATGGTGGCACTTCGGGACTCATTTCTTTAGAAGATATTATTGAAGAAATAGTAGGCGATATTAGTGATGAATTTGATGATGAGGATTTGACCTATTCAAAACTGGACGATAATAATTATGTGTTTGAGGGCAAAACAGCTTTAAAAGACTTTTATAAAATTCTTAATATTCAAAATGAAGCTATTTTTGAAGCCAATAAAGGTGAAGCAGAAACCATTGCGGGTTTTGTGTTGGAAATCTCGGGAAGCTTCCCAAAACGGAACAGTAAAATAAATTTTGAAAATTACGTTTTCACTATAGAGTCATTGGATAAAAAAAGAATTAAACGTGTAAAATTCACTATAACTTAATGAAGCTTTTTTTTTACTTGCTATTTACAATGTTTTTATGTGTGTCCTGTGGCGAAAACCACATACCAAAACCCAAAGGCTATTTACGTTTGGAATACCCAAAAGCCCAATATGAAAAAGCAGATTACAACTTGCCTTTTGATTTTGAAATCAACAAAACGGGCTCGCAGTTGGAAACTAAAAAATTAGCAAGCACAACCGAAAGTTATGGCATTAACATTGAATATCCGCTTTTGAAAGGCACTATTTTTTTAACGTATAAGGCCATAAACAACAATCGTGATAATTTAGTGGCGTTTTTAAAAGATGCCCAAAACCTACCTCAAAAACACATGATTAAAGCGGATGGTATTGTGGAAACACGTTATGAGAATAATGCTAATAAAGTTTATGGGATGTTTTATGAGGTGGATGGCAATGCGGCATCACAATCACAATTTTATGTAACCGATAGTGTTGAGCATTTTTTAACCGGTTCTTTGTATTTCTACGCAAAACCCAATTACGATTCCATTTTGCCTGCTGCCAACTATTTGGAAAAAGATATTAAGCACATTATGGAAACCATTAAATGGAAATAAAAAAGCTTCTGGATTTTAAAATCCAGAAGCTTTTTTATTTCTGCACGACAAGTTTTCTTGCTATGATTTTTAATTTTGAGCAGAAAACGCATCCACCGTTTTCATATCGCTTATTTTGTAAATATCGGCCACTTTGGTAACGGTTTCTTCAAGTGATGTTGGTGTTACTTTGGCATTGTCATACTCTACCATGGCTAATTTTCTATCAAAATCAACTGTAGCAGATTTTACGCCTTCCATTTTAGCTATTTTCTTTTGAATAGTTGCGGCACATCCAATAGCGCAGGTCATACCATCAATAGTGAATTCTGCTTTAGCGTAGGTGGCATTTGGATCCAATTGTTTTACGGTTTCAACTTCAACAGTTTTAACTTCTGGTTTTGCTTCATTTTTGCAATTCACAACAAATAAAGTAAGCATTGCAAGGGCTAAGATTTTTATGGTTTTCATATATAGATAATTTATGTTTTTGTGAATACAAAACTAGTGAATAATGCGGTTTATTTTATTAAAAATGACAACTTTGTGATTTCTTAACATCCATTAATGAAGAACATTAATTCAAAGTGGCTATGTCTTTTCATGCTTTCTTAATTTGAGGGATTTTTAAAGAAAATCTTTGTTTTCTTTAAAAATTCCAAAACTAAATCCTTTTAGTATATTTGTAATTAGCTAGATAATAATTATGAATAAAATAGCATTTATACCAATCCAAATTTATTTTAAGTATGAAAAAAGCCTTCGTTTCTCTGTAAAACGCATAGTGTTACCTTTTATATTTACAATTTTATGTAAAATATCTGTTTTTTCTCAAAATACAGATTACGACTTACCAAATATTATTTATGTTCTAGTTGATGATATGGGGTATGGTGATGTTCAGGCTTTTAATTCAAATGGCAAAATTCCAACTCCAAATATTAACAGGTTAGCGCAAGAAGGCATGAAGTTTACTGATGCCCATACATCTTCTGCAGTGTGCACTCCTACCAGATATGGTATTTTAACGGGAAGGTATAACTGGAGAAGCCCATTGAAAAGTAATACTTTAGTAGGGAATTCTTCAGCTTTGATTCCTACAAATCGCACAACCATTGCCAGCTTGTTAAAAAGGAAAAATTATAATACAGCTTTTATTGGAAAATGGCATTTAGGTTGGGATTGGCAGTATAAAAATGAAAACTCAGACAGTACGGCCGTGAATTATTGGAAGGGTAAGCCATTGGGGGATATTGATTTTTCGAGGAAAATTTTAAACTCGCCAAATGATTTAGGATTTGATTACATGTATGGAATAGCAGCTTCACTAGATATGGCACCCTATGTTTATGTTGAAAATAGTTATGTGGTAGAAGTACCCGATAAACTTACAGAAGGCATCGGTAAATATGGTTGGTGGAGAAGTGGCCCTACAAGCACTAATTTTGTTCATCAAGAAGTAACCCCACTTCTTTTTGAAAAATCTTATGGTTATATTAAAGAAAAAGCAAATAAAAGCAGCCCTTTTTTCTTGTATCTCGCATTGCCATCACCTCATACACCAATTCTCCCGACTCCAGAATGGCAAGGTAAGAGTCACTTAAATCCTTACGGCGATTTTATTATGGAAATAGACAGTTATGTGGGTAAGCTCGTTAAATTACTGGAAACTATGGGAGTTTCCAAAAACACTTTGATTGTATTTACAAGCGATAATGGTTGCTATTCTGGAGCAGGTATTGATGAGATGAAGGAGAAAGGACACAGTCCTAGTTATGTATATAGAGGTTCTAAAGCAGATATTTATGAAGGAGGGCATCGTGAACCATTTATAATTAAATGGCCTGCCATGGTATCAGCAGGAAAAACTTCCGAAGCCACAATATGTACCACTGATTTTATGGCTACTTGTGCAGATATTCTTGATATAAAATTAGCAGATGATGAAGGAGAAGACAGCTTTTCACTTATGCCCTTAATGCTAGGTAAAAATTCCAAAGGTTACCAAAGAACCTATACGGTACATCACTCAATTAATGGAAGTTTTGCTATTCGTCAAGGCGATTGGAAATTGATTTTTTGTCCAGGTTCAGGAGGTTGGAGTAATCCCCGACCTAATTCAAATGCTGAAAAATCACTGCCAAAATACCAATTGTATAATCTTGTTAATGATCCTGGAGAGCGTGATAATTTGTATGCAAAGTATCCAAAAATAATCTCTAAACTTAAAAAATTAATGCAGGAAGGTGTTGTAAATGGTAGAAGTACACTAGGAATTAACCAGGAAAATGATTTACCGATGGATGGTAAGAAATGGACACAAATTGAAACAATTTTCAATTAAAATGTTATTTGTTAGATAATTGCAAGTGTTATTGTTTCAATTGGGGTTTATTTATCTTAAAAAAAGAATTAAAAAGTAACGAGGTAGTGGACTAAACAAGTTAACCGTGTAAAAAATAGTTTTAGCGAAATTATTATTTCCCGAATTTTTTTACGAAATTTAATTGCATATAAAATAAAGTCAACATGAAAAAAATGTCACTTCCCATTCGGTTTGGTCTTGTTACAACGGCTGTTTTAATAGCCTATTTTTTGATTTTAGCATTATTCCATAAGCAAACCAACCCGTTTTTTAGTTTTTTAAATGCGGCCATTACCGCATTTGGAATATATGAAGCCGTGCGTTTAAGCAAACTTCAAAGCCCTAGTGATTTTTCTTACGGAGAAGGCTTTAAAACAGGACTTATAACAGGTTTTATTGCTACTTTGTTTTTTACTGTATTTTTCTTGTTCTACGCCACAGAGATCAATACAGATTTTTTGCCAGAACTCCTTAGGATCATGCACGGGGGCCTGGGTGCCGATATTGGTTTGGTAACCTTTGTGGTAGCTATTATGGGATTGGCAACAACGGTGGTTTCTACACTTGCCGTCATGCAACTTTTTAAAAACAGTGGAAATATTCCTCAAATTAAATAAAACGTTTGCAGATTAATTAATTAGCAGTATATTTGCATCCGTTTTCTGAAGAAGAAAATAGATTTTTTAAATAATTAATTAATATAAACGTTACGCTATGTACGCAATTGTAGAGATAGCAGGGCAACAATTTAAAGTTGTTAAAGACCAAAAGGTTTTTGTACACCGTTTACAAACAGAAGAAGGAAAGCAAGTTGCTTTTGATAATGTGCTTCTTATTGGTGATGGTGACAATGTAACTGTAGGCGCCCCAGCTATAGACGGAGCTCAAGTAGGAGCAAAAGTCTTAAAGCACCTTAAAGGTGATAAAGTTATCGTTTTCAAAAAGAAAAGACGTAAAGGATACCGTGTTAAAAACGGTCACCGTCAATCTTTAACTGAAATCGTTATTGAAAGTATTGCTGCTTCAGGAGCTAAAAAAGCTGCACCAGCAAAAGCTGAAAAGAAAGTAGAACCAAAAGCGGAAGCTCCAAAGGGAGAAACAAAGAAAGCTGCACCAAAAAAATCGGCTGCTAAAGCGGATGATTTAAAGAAAATTGAAGGCGCTGGACCTAAAGCTGCTGAAGCATTAGTAAATGCAGGTTTAGATACTTTTGCTAAAGTTGCAAAAGCAAACCCAGAAGCATTAAGTGCAATTCTTACGGAAGCAAGTTCAAGATTATCTCATATTGTTACAGACACTTGGCCAAAGCAAGCTAAATTAGCTGCCGATGGCAAATGGGATGAATTAAAAGCATTACAGGACAAATTAGACGGTGGTATTGAAAAGTAATTTTCAAAAACACTTATTATTAACAATATAAAAACTTAAGACAATGGCTCATAAAAAAGGAGTAGGTAGTTCTAAGAATGGTAGAGAATCAGAATCAAAACGCTTAGGTGTTAAGATTTTTGGTGGTCAAGCTGCTATTGCTGGAAACATTATCGTAAGACAAAGAGGCAATACGCATCACCCAGGTGAAAACGTATATTCTTCTAAAGATCATACATTACACGCTTATGTAGATGGCGTTGTAAAATTCACAAAGAAAAAAGATAACAAATCTTATGTTTCTATTGAGCCTTTTGAGGTTTAAGAACTGATTTTCTTTTAAAAATTCACCCTGAGCGAAGTCGAAGGGTTAAAACCCTTTCTGTTTTCAGAAAGGGTTTTTTTATGGTAATCTTCCAAAAGGTTTCATTAATGTTAATTAATTGCTCATTGGTATGGATTTGTGTAAAATCCTTAACAGTAATATAAAAATCGTTTAAAATACTTCGTTTCTCTATTTTGTTATTTCGCTTCATTAATTAATCAACAAAATAACATGAGAAAAAATTATCTATTTTTATTAATAGCACTAATGATTTCATTAGTAGGATTGGCACAAAATGGGAACATTAGAGGCGTTATTGCCGATGAAAATGGTATTGCTGTTCCGGGGGCAACCATTTTAATTGAAGAGTTAAAAAAGGGAGCCATTTCCGATTTTAATGGAAACTTTACTATGGTAAATATTCCAGAAGGTACGTATCATCTTTTAATTCAATATTTAGGATATTCAGAATTTAAACAAGAAGCAGAAGTAACGAACTCTAAAACAACTACTATAAATGTAACACTTGCTTCAAAAAGCACCGAGTTGGATGAGGTTGAAATTACAGGCTATTCTTTAGGGGGTCAAGCCAGGGCTTTAAACATCCAAAAAAATAAACCCAATATTACAAATATTGTTTCAACAGACCAGATTGGTAAATTCCCAGATGCCAACATTGGCGATGCTGTTAAACGTATTCCTGGCATTACTATGCAGGTAGATCAAGGTGAAGCACGTAATATTATCATTAGAGGGCTATCACCTCAATTAAACTCGGTCACATTAAACGGTAGTCGTATTCCATCTGCCGAAGGCGATAATAGAAATGTTCAAATGGATTTAATTCCGTCAGACATGATTCAAACTATTGAAGTTAACAAAGCCGTAACCCCAGATATGGATGCCGATGCTTTGGGTGGTTCGGTAAATTTAATTACGAGAACGTCACCACAAGGCTTTCGTTTGTCTGCAACTGTTGGTTCTGGAATAAATTACATTACCAATAAAAGAATCCTTAACGGGTCATTTTTATTAGGAGATAGAAGTAATAATGGTAAATTTGGTTACATGCTTTCTGCGTCTATTAATGATAATGATTTTGGAAGTGATAACGTTGAAGCTGAATGGGAAGACGAATTTGAATACAATGCATTTGATGATGAAGATAATTTAGAAGAAGTTGCTGTAAATCCGTACGCTAAAGTATCAGAAATTAGAGAGTATTTGGTGCAACGTATTCGTCGTAGCTTTTCAACTAATTTTGATTTTAAGTTAAATGAAAATAATAATATTTACTTTAAATCTATTTATAATTGGAGGGATGATCGCGAAAACAGATTCCGTTTAGAGCAAGAAATTTTAGATGGTGAAGATATTGAACCAGGCGATTTTTTAGTGGAAAGCAACGGAAATTTAACTTCTTTTCCTGTTGAAGCAAAAAGACAATCTAAAGGAGGTATTGATAACGATAGAAATAAAAATAGACGTTTGGAAGATCAACGTATGTTCAATTTTAGTTTAGGTGGTGAACACTTAGCTAATAAATTGGAAATTGATTGGATGGCAACTATGTCAAAAGCTTCAGAGGAACGTTTAAACGAGCGCTATTTAGAATATGAAAGTGAATACGGTATCACATTCAACAACAACTTAGACAAACCTTTATTTACGCCACAAGATGCAAACGATGCCCTTTATAATAATTTTGAATTTGGGGAATTAACAGAAGAAAATCAATATACAGAAGAAAAAGATTTTAATTTTTTCGCCAATTTTAAATTGCCTCTTAATATGTTTAAACAAGAAGACGGTTTTTTGAAATTTGGTATGCGTGCTAGATTGAAAAACAAAAATCGTGATAATGATTTTACAGAGTACAGTCCTGAAACTTCTGATCTAGATATGTTGGGAGGGGTTCCAACACGTAATTATTCAGATGCAGATTTCTTAGCAGGGAAACAATATCGTATTGGCTCGTTTGCATCACCTGAATATTTAGGAAGTTTGAGTTTATATGATACAGCACAATTTGAAGCAGAAAATCTTCCCGAGGAATACTTAACAGCTAATTTTGATGTTGACGAAAACGTGTATGCAGGTTATGTTATGACCAATCAGAAACTATATGATAAATTAAGTATGTTGGTTGGTTTAAGATTAGAGCATACTGAAATAACAAGTTTGGGTAACGAGGTGAATTTTGATACCGATGGTGATTATGCAGGAACCAATGAGCTAAAAGATAAAAACTCCTATAGTAACATTTTACCGGGTTTACATTTAAAATATGATTTGTCAAACAAAACGGTTTTACGTTTTGCATGGACAAATACTTTAGCAAGACCGAATTATGTTGATCTAGTGCCTTATCAAGAAATTAACAATGAAGATGAAGAAATCTATTTAGGCAATTCAGAATTAAACCCAACAACATCCATGAATTTTGATGTGATGGCTGAGCATTACTTCAAATCAGTAGGCATTCTTTCAGGGGGTTTATTTTATAAAGATATTCAAGATTTTGTTTACACAAGCCAATCAGAAGATACGAATGGTTACGAAGTATATCAGCCATTAAATGGTGATGGTGCTACTGTCTTTGGAGCAGAAATGTCTCTACAACGCCAATTGGATTTTTTACCAGGTTTTGCAAAGAACTTTAGTGTCTATCTGAATTATACCTATTTAACATCGGATGCAAAAGGTATTAAAAATGAAGATGGCGAAGAACGTAACGATTTAGATTTGCCACAAACCGCTCCAAACATGTTTAATGCATCCTTAGGTTATGCAAATAAAAAAATGAGTTTCCGTTTATCAGCCAATTATTCTGATGCTTACATTGATGAAATTGGCGGTCGTGCTTTTGAAGATAGATATTATGACGACCAATTCTTTTTAGACTTTAATGCGAATGTGCTAATAAATAAAAATTTGAGTCTGTATGTAGGTTTAAATAATATAACAAATCAGCCATTACGTTATTTTCAAGGTACAAAAGCACAAACCATGCAAATGGAATATTACGGCCAACGCCTAACGTTCGGTTTAAAGTATGATTTGTTCAAGAAAAATTAAGAAACAGAGATGAGAAAATTAAAAATAAATATTGTTTTTGGCATTACTGTTTTACTATTAGGGTGTGTGGCTAAATTACCAGAAATTGTAGCTGCAACCGTTACAGAAAAAACACCACATGATACTGATGATCCAGCCATTTGGATAAACAAAAATAATCCAGAGGAAAGTATTGTTTTCGGCACCGATAAAGATGAAGTTAACGGTGGTGTGTATGCTTTCAATTTAGATGGAAAAATCATTAAAGAAAAAAGCCTTACCAACATTAGTTATCCAAACAATGTGGATGTAGAGTATGGTTTCAAATTAACCGATTCAACCTCAACAGATGTCATGGTGTTTTCAGAAAGAGAAAAGCATCAAATTCGCGTATTTTCAGTACCAGATATGAGACCTTTAGATAATGGTGGGTTTAAAGTTTTTGAAGATGAAAGCAATGTAGAAATGAAACGCCCCATGGGAGTGTCACTTTATAAAAACCCAGAAACAGGAAATATATCGGTTATTGTAAGCAGAAAAAATGGGCCAAGAGAAGGCTATTTATATCAATATGAATTGGTTTCGGATTCACTTGGAATAAAAGCCAATTTACTTAGAAAAGTTGGTGCGTTTAGCGGACAAAAAGAAATAGAGGCTATTGCTGTTGATGATGAAGCTGGTTATGTATATTATTCTGACGAAGGTTTTGGTATTAGAAAATACCATGCCAATCCAGAAAAAGGCGATGCAGAATTGGCGCTTTTTGGTGTCGAATATTTTAAAGATGATATTGAAGGTATTGCCATTGCCAAATATGCTGACAAAGGGTTTTTAATTGTGTCCAACCAACAAGCCCATACCTTTAATATTTTCAATTTAGAAACCAATGCTTTTGTAAAAGAACTTAATTTAGGAACTATTGAAACCGATGGTTGCGATGTTACCACAGTTTCTTTAGGTAATAAATTTCCAAACGGATTATTTGTGAGTATGAATGATGAAATGAATTTTTTTTTCCATGATTTAGCAAAGTTGGAATTAGAAGAATAAAACCGAAAATACATATCTTGTATAAACCCTTTCTGTTTTAGAAGGGGTTTATTATTTTTTCATAATGTCATTCACAATTTTCAAATGATGTTTGGTATGTATTTCCAAAAAACGCAAGGTTTGCACTTTGGATAGCATACCAAAAATATGATGGATGAAAAATGCTTTTTCAGCAACGAGTTTAAGGTTATTTAAGTGTGTATTAGCAGATTCTAATTGTGCATGTAAATCTTCTTCCAATATCAATTCTGGAGGTGTCACAAAGCTTGGTGCCTTAACTTTTCCTCTTGGAAACCAGCCTAAACTGAGTAAAATGCTTCGCTTGATGTTGAATTTTTTTTGGTATTTATCTGGTTCAGTTTTTTCTAAAATGGATAAAACATGGTTTATCACTTTTAGGGCATGACCCAATTGCCAAGCAACATCAGATTTGGAAACAGACGGGTTTCTTTTCTCCTTAAAAGGGATATTGATTTCTATTTGAGTTAAAAGTTTGTTTAAAATGCTTAGTTGTTTATTGGCCATTACTAAAATTTAATTTTAAAGATATTGATTAAATACGTAACTTTAGACTATTGCATTTGCAATCACAAATTGTTTCACTTAAAAATCAATGATTATGGAAGTGCCATTTAGGTCAGAAATCAGGAATTCACCATCAACGCCTACTATCAAAATATATTTGAGTGATGAATCTTTGGATGCCAGGATTAAAACGCATTTAGAACATTTTAATGAGATAGAATCCATTGAAATAAGTGAAAGTGTTGAGCGCAATCGCGCCAACGAAAACATCACGATTTTTTTAAAAGATGATGTAGATATCAATAAAATGAAAGCCTCTATCGATTCTAGTTTGTGGTGGTATTTTGAAGAGGATTTGGTAGATGAATAATGTCAATCATTTTCACCAATAGCAATATACACCAACACATCATTGATGCATTTGTTCAATTCTTTTTTTATGTCCTGCTCCCAAAACCTGAATACGGTGTAACCTAAATTTTTCAATTCCAGATTCACTTCTCGGTCGCGTTGCATGTTGCGTTCTATTTTAGGAATCCAAAACCCTCGGTTAGATTTAAGTTTTATTTTCCGCTCGTTCCAGTTATAGCCGTGCCAAAACTCGCCATCAATAAAAATGGCCAATTTGTATTTTTGAATGGAAACATCAGGTTTCCCAGGCAGTTTTTTAGAATGGACTCGAAACCGAACTCCTTCAGCCCACAACGCTTTTCTGAACAGCAATTCTGGTTTTGTATTTTTACCCCTAATTTTGCTCATTATTTTTGAGCGCTTTTTGGTGGTGTAAAAACCAGAAGCCTCGTTAAATCTTGGGACTTTTATTTTGTTTTCTTCGTAGGACATAAATTAGCGTATGATTCGATTTCAATTTTTCCTAGGTCTAGAGGAATCATTTCTCAAATGTGTGATTTAATAGCATGTTTCCAAGAAAACGAAGATACCAACCTACAGATATTTTTAGGCTTGACAGTAATCCTGTTTTAGAAAATCTAAGAAGTTCTTTAGAAAAGATAGGCTATAAAGTTGAGAAAGACAAATCAAAGGAAAATAAAATTCACGTTCCTGTTTTGTTTGGTCAAAACAATCAAATTGATAAAAATTTCAATGCAGATGCTATTAGTAACGGTTGAAAAACAGTCATTGAAGTTGAATCAGGAAGGGCTGTCGCCAACAATCAATTTTTGAAGGATATTTTTCAAGCATACATGATGTATCAAGTTGATTATTTAATTATTGTAGTTAGAAATCTATATCGAAATGCTGATGATTTTTCAAAAATCTATTCTTTTTTGGGTACACTTTATACAAGTAATAGCTTGATATTGCCTTTGGAAGGTGTTTTATTAATAGGCTATTAAAATAAAAAATCCCAAACGATAACTGCTTGGGATTTAATATATTTAATTTCGATTATCGAGATTCTTGCCTTCACAGGAATGAACCGCAATCTAATAACGGTAATACTCTGGTTTAAAAGGCCCTTCAACTTCCACGCCAATATAATCGGCCTGGTCTTTACGAAGTTCGGTAAGTTCTACACCAATTTTGGCTAAGTGTAATTTTGCTACTTTTTCATCTAAATGTTTTGGCAACATGTACACATCGTTTCCGTATGCGTCATTGTTGTTCCAAAGTTCAATTTGTGCCAAGGTTTGGTTGGTAAACGAGTTACTCATTACAAAACTTGGGTGGCCTGTTGCACAACCTAAGTTTACCAAACGACCTTCTGCAAGAATGATAATGTCTTTTCCGTTTATGGTGTATTTATCAACTTGAGGTTTGATGGTGTTTTTGGTGTGTCCGTGATTTTTGTTTAACCAAGCCATATCAATTTCATTGTCAAAATGTCCAATGTTACAAACAATAGCTTTGTCTTTTAAAGCTTCGAAATGTTTACTTTGAACAATGTCTTTATTTCCAGTAGTGGTAATAATGATGTCTGCAATTGGAGCAATCGTTTCCAGTTTTTTAACTTCAAAACCATCCATAGCAGCTTGCAATGCACAAATGGGGTCAATTTCGGTAACGGTAACAATGCTTCCAGCACCTTTAAAAGAGGCTGCTGTTCCTTTGCCAACATCGCCATAACCACAAACAACCACACGCTTACCAGCAAGCATGATATCTGTGGCACGACGTACGGCATCTACGGCACTTTCTTTACAGCCGTATTTATTATCAAATTTAGATTTGGTTACCGAATCATTAACGTTAATGGCTGGCATAGGCAAGGTGCCTTTTTTAACACGCTCATAAAGTCTGTGGACACCCGTTGTGGTTTCTTCGCTCAAACCTTTAATACCTGAAACCAATTCA